>Ga0105348_1000335_pt1 | contig 34828 bp, 22 predicted proteins | sample EN8Hudsemesocosm_2_FD_83504 | JGI IMG/M metagenome (GOLD analysis project Ga0105348, IMG submission 83504) | Methane-oxidizing microbial communities from mesocosms in the Hudson Canyon - EN8C Hudson Canyon | ecosystem: Environmental > Aquatic > Marine > Cold seeps | place: Hudson Canyon... | reverse complement strand
ATCCAGTTGATCCAGTTGATCCAGTTGATCCAGTTGATCCAGTTGATCCAGTTGATCCAGTTGATCCAGTTGATCCAGTTGATCCAGTTGATCCAGTTGATCCAGTTGATCCAGTTGATCCAGCAGTTCCAGTTGACCCAACAGATCCAACAGATCCAACAGATCCAACAGATCCAACAGATCCAGTTGACCCAATAGCAGTTGGCCCATTCTCAATTTTACAAAGTTCAGATGATGGTTATTCGTGGGAGAATTATGGCTCTGGCTGGTCTAGTCAGGGATTAGACTTAGAAAACATACGTTTTGGAGGCGCAGGTAACCAAGGTCGAGATTATGTTGTGTCTCTTATGTTTCGTAATATCGATATACCGGCGGGTAAAAGTATTTTAAGTGCGAAGCTGGTGTTTACATCTCAGAGTTTCCAGAATGAGGCCGGCTCCATAGACCTAAATATTGTTGCATTGGACCCTATGTCTGCTTTGACTTTTTCTGAAAATAATATGGCTCAAGATCGAGTGGCCTTACCTTCAAGTGTTAACTGGAGTAAGTCTGCTACGACCGTTGAAAGTGTTGATATTTCTCTTTTGATTCAAAATATAGTAAACGATGAAGACTGGCAAGCCGGTGGTAGCATGGGCTTTAAAATCGAAAACGTATCCGGATCTGAAGGGGATATTCGCCATAATCTATTTTCGTTTGATGCCGGAAATTCAGCTAAGTCTCCTCAATTGTTTATCACTTATGGGGAAAGTGCCAGTGATCCAGTTGATCCAGTTGATCCAGTTGATCCAGTTGATCCAGTTGATCCAGTTGATCCAGTTGATCCAGTTGATCCAGATGATCCAGATGATCCAGTTGATCCAGTTGATCCAGTTGATCCAGTTGATCCAGTCGATCCGGTTGATCCTGTAGATCCGGTTGATCCAGTAGATCCAGTAGATCCAGTAGATCCAGAGAGTGTTACTCGTTCAACAGTGGCGCCGGTTATTGCAGGTATTGCTAGTCAACATGTGGATCACACGTTAGGTGAAAAGCTGACGGTCACACCCATAGTGACTAACTCAAATGATTTAAACGGGGTGTTGCATTGGAGTAAAGATTTTGGGCCGGATGGTGTGGTGGTGCACCCTATCACAGGTAAAATTACCTGGGATATTGATCCACAAATGCCTGCGGATAGCTTTCATGTGGGGCTTAAGGTTAGTGATGCTTATCAAACTATCTACACTAACTTCATTGTGCATGTGAAGAAAAACCTGGTTCTAACTGTGGGTGAAAGTGGCGACTATCCAACCATTAAAGCGGCAATGAAGGCGCTAAACAGTGGTGGCACTATTGTTATTTTGGATGGCACCTACGCGGGAAGTGAAAATTTTATGGGCTTAACACTGGGCGGGGCCGTGCAGCATCCACCTTCAGGAACGGCCGAAGTGTATACCACCATTATGTCTCAGCACCCCGGACAGTCCATATTGACTGATGGGGCATATATTCGTCTACACGGAGGCTGGCCTGTGTCCTATGTGTCTTTTAAGGGGCTTTTTGTTAAAGGAGGGCAGATAGCAGTATTTGGCTTTGGCCATAACAAATCAGAAAGCAGCGATCGTCATCACCACATTAAATTTATTCGTAATGGTGTACAGGGTGGTTTGTCGGTTGAAGACAGTGGCGATACCAAATCGCCTTTTAATGCCTTTCGTTGTGACGATATATTATTTGAAAACAATTACACATTTGGTGGTGGTCGATATAAGTTTACCAGCTACCAGTCATCAAACATCGTTTGGCGCCGTAATGTGGCCCGATATGATAGAGGCACCTTTCATAACGAGCCCAAAGGAACTTACTCCGTCTACAGCACTATGGATGCATTGCTTTCGAATAATCTGGCCATAGATGGTGACAACCCTGATTTTGTAACTCAAGGAGAATTGGCCGGAGAATTCGCAACACCCACTACCATAGGTGACACCCGCGCCAAATTCTACAGGAACATGCAGCTAAATAGCGCATTTCTATTTGGCAATATGGATGATCAAATGTCGGGCGGTGGAGGAGATAGCGATGTAGAGCATACGAATGTGGTGTCATGGGATGTGAGACCTTACAGCCGCTACATTATGACTTGGGGAAGCGCCTGGTTTAATCATATGACCATGGGGGATGTGGCTTCTCAAGAGTTTGCTGATAGCTTTGTGAACGGTTATCACGAAAACACCCGTGGCATTACCAACAGTATTTTGCATAACTTTACCAATGGTAATATGTTCTACGGTGTTAGCCAGGAAGATGGTCATGAAACAGTAGGGAGAGCGGTGCAGCGTTATGGTGTCGACACTGTAAATATTAGTGAATTTTCGGGGGCTAGCATTGTTTATAACAGTGACATGTTTAATGTTAGCTACGACAACCCCTTGCTCCAAGGAGGCAATCCAAGTGGGGCCCTTAAATATCTCACCCGTGTCGAAAAAGGGTCCAATATGAGCGGCCTGGCAAAAGACGGGGGAGATATCGGTGCCACTGTGATGACACTCTTGGGTCAGTCTGGGACGCTTTACGGTGAGCCCGGTTTTGATGAAGAAACTAATATTCCCATGTGGCCATTCCCAATGGAGCACATCATCAAAGAAAAATTCTCGCAATACACTTACACCGGAAAGAAATACACCGGTCATTACACTAACCGAGTAGAAAATGGTGAAGGAACCATTAATGGTGCAAGGGGCTTTGCGGTAGATGGGCAAACATTAACGAATTATGTTTGGGGCTACTTGGGGAATATAGTCCCTCCTATGAACGTAAGTGCCAGTATGAGCAGTAGCAATGTGGTTATTCAATGGGAAGCCAGTGCACAGGTAAGTCAGAAAAATATAACTGGGTATCGAATTTACGCATATGAAAGTGGGAGTCAGTCTTTGATAGCAGAGCTTTCACCAGAAAATTTTGTCTATGTGGTGAAAGATGTCACGTCACAAACCACACTTTCTTATGTTGTTACCGCTGTAAGTAATTCCAAAGAAAGTGGCGAGTCTTACTCCGTAACGATTCATACTCCTTAAATTAAGCGCTGATGCAGTGAGTATTACTTGACTGCATCAGTTGCCTTAAATCCTTTTCCTGTTTGCTAAGTACTTGTGTGATAGATACAATATCGCGCAAATATTAAGTGGCAAAATCTGCACTAAATAAGTCAAAAACAGCCTTAAAATAAGCATAAAGTGCTGCTTTATCATTTTGGGTAAGTATTCGGCTTTGAAAATTCATCAGGGAGGTGAGCAGTGGTAATGCATTAATTTGTATTGCTATGATTTCATATTAGAAATATGTTAAAAATTTTACTGGTTTCCAATTTATATCCAAACGAAAATGAACCGACACGGGGTATTTTCACCGAACAAATAGTTGAGGGGCTAAGTAAGGTTAACCGTGTTGAGGTAATGGCTCCGACGCCCTGGTTTCCCAAGTTATTTAATGAATTTATACCTTCCCCCCATAAATTCTTGCCAAGTTCATGTGTTAGAAAGAACGTTAAAGTATATCATCCACAATACTTGGTAATTCCTAAAGTTGGTCGCTGGCTGTACGGGATGCTGTTTTTTATGGGTATATTTAATACGCTAAGAAAGATTAAAAAAACCTACAACCCAGATGTCATTAATGTTCATTGGATGTATCCAGATGGTTTTGCAACAGTAATGGCTGCAAAATTGTTGAAAATTCCTGTAGTCACTCACAGTTTGGGTTGTGATATTAACGAATTTAGTCAATACCCGTCTAGGCGGTTCTTTATAAAGCTTGCGTTAAAAATGGCTGATTTTAACATTTCCGTCAGTGAAGAATTAAAACAAAAAACTATAAATTTGGGGTCTTCTCCCGAAAAGTCCATAAGCATCATGAATGGTGTTAATGGAAAACTTTTCACTCCAAGTAATAAAAAAAATGTAAGAAACAGATTAAACCTGCCTACCGATAAAACACTATTTCTATATGCTGGTAATTTCAATGTTGAAAAAGGGTTAGAGGTGTTACTAAGAGCATTTTCTCTGATACACCATGAAAACCCAGAAGCTAGGTTGGTGATTGTTGGTTCCGGCCCCCTAGAGAATCATATTAACCTAGTCGTCTCGGAATTGAATATCGCAGATAAATTACTTTTTGTTGGTCGGGTCGATCATAAGGATATAGCGGACTATCTATCTGCTGTTGATTTTCTATGCTTGCCTAGTTTACGAGAGGGTTGCCCAAATATTGTTTTAGAGTCCTTAAGTTCAGGCACACCAGTGTTGGCAAGCAGGGTGGGTGCTGTTCCTGAAATGTTGGCCAGTGAAGATCAGGTACTGGGATTGCTGGCGGAGCCAAATGATATAAATGATCTATCAAAAATATTATCCCAAAGCTTAACGATGGATTGGCCAGATAGCCTTGACTTTAATTGGATGGATTGGCAACAAAGCTCTCATAAAATTGCAGATGTCTTGCGCCAGGCAGTGTTAGTAAATAAAGAGGTTTATTAAATTTAGATATGGTTAATATAATGAAAAAGGTCACAAAAACAGCTAGGCAATTTCCGTCACTTTTTATTGTCCTATTTTTGGTTCTTTCATATTGCATATCTTGTACATCAAGTGGTGGCGGCTCTGTTAAAGATCAAGGAGCTGATAATGTGATCCATGAGCGCCCAGATTATACGCCCGACATAACTCTATTTTCAGATCAGATGCTTGACTTAAATGAGGACCTTAATGTCATCTTTGAGTTGCCTGCTGAAATCACCCTGCAGGCGCCGTTACATTGGACAAAAGATTACGGTCCAGACGGTGTGGTGGTTCACCCATTAACCGGCCAAATAACCTGGAGCATTGACCCGCAATTGCCAGCAGACAGCTTCCATGTTGGGCTTAAAATTAGCGATGCAAATCAAACGGTTCATACAAATTTTATTGTGCACGTGGGAAAGGACCAGGTGGTGACGGTGGGAGAAAGTGGCGATTTCCAGAATCTTAAACAGGCCATGAAAGAGCTTAATAGTGGGGGGACGATCGTAGTTTTAGATGGTACTTATACTGGTGATGAGAATTATATTGGGCTAACACTGGGTGGCGCGGTACAACATCCTCCCTCGGGCACGTCTGATGTTTATACCACAATAATTGCTCAGCACCCTGGTCAAGCAATATTGGAAGATGGTTCATATATTCGCTTAGATGGCGAATGGCCGGTATCTTATGCGTCTTTTAAAGGACTATTTGTAAAAGGTGGTCAGATTGCCGTATTTGGCTATGGTCATAATAAGGCAGAAAGCAGTGATCGACACCATCACATTAAGTTTATTCGTAATGGCGTACAGGGTGGATTGGACCTCGAAGATAATGGTGATACGAAGTCTCCTTTTAATGCCTTTCGCTGTGACGATATCTTGTTTGAAAACAATTACACCTTTGGTGGTGGTCGTTATAAATTCACCAGTTACCAGTCTTCAAATATTGTGTGGCGTCGCAATGTGGCTCGTTATGATCGGGGTACATTCCATAATGAGCCAAAAGGTACTTACTCTGTATACAGTACTATGGATGCCTTATTATCAAATAATATGGCTATAGATGGCGACAGTCCTGATTTTGTAACACAGGGAGAGTTGGCAGGTGAATTTGCTACGCCTACCACCATAGGTGATACTCGCGCCAATTTTTATAGAAATATGCAGTTAAACAGTGCATTTTTATTTGGCAATATGGATGATCAAATGTCGGGTGGTGGAGGTGACAGTGATGTTGAACATAAAGATGGGGTGTCGTGGGATGTTAGACCATATAATCGTTATATCATGACCTGGGGTAGCGCATGGTTTGATCACATGACCATGGGGGATGTGGCATCGCAAGAGTTTTCCGATAATTTTTTCAACGGCTATCACAATAATACTCGTGGTGTGACCAATAGCATTCTACACAACTTCAGTAATGGCGATATGTTTTCTGATATAGATCAAGAGGATAATCATGAGACGGTGGGTAGGGTCGTTGAGCGTTTTGGTGTGGACACAGTCAATATCAGTTCATTCTCAGGTAGCCTAAACGCTGCAGGTAGTGCGAAAGATAGTGATATGTTTAATATCAGCAATGAGAATCCGTTGTACTCAGAAGATAATGTAGATGGCGCTTTAAAATACCTTACTCGTATTGAAAGAAGTTCTAACCTAAGTGGCTTGGGAAAAGATAGTGAAGATATCGGCGCTACCGTTATGACCTTTTTAGGGCGCTCAGGAACATTATTTGGCGAACCAGGATTTAATGAAGAAACAAATATCCCCATGTGGCCATTTCCCATGGAGCACATTATTAAAGAAAAATTTTCGCAATATAATTACACAGGAAAAAAATACACTGGTCACTACACTAACCGAACAGAAATTGGTGAAGGTACTATTATTGGTGCAAGAGGTTTTGCGGTGCATGGAGAAAGCCTAACAAACTATGTATGGGGCTATCTGGGTAATGTGGTCCCCCCCATGAATGTGAGTGCCAGTTTGGAGGGTAATGACATGGTAATTCAGTGGGAGGCAAGTGCCCATGTTAGCCAGCAAGATATCACTGGGTATAGAGTATGGCAGGTTAACTCCCAGTCGGAAAAAATAACCCTGCTAGCAGATGTAGCTTCGGATAAATGGGATTATCGATTTGTACCAACATCAATCGAAACTCATCTAATGTATGGCGTGACAGCACTGACCGCAAGCAAGGAAAGCGGAATTGGCTACCCCTCTGCCTTATATCAGTAAACCCTATTATGTCTTAGGGCTATTGGGTCTGGGGGTGAGCTTGGCCTTACTTCCTATGGAGTTGCTACAGGGTGTAATCTGGTTTATGAATGCAGAGCTAATGAATCTACTTCATTTCCCTGCATTTTTTTTACTGGCGCACCTTATCCCTAGGTCTCAATTATCCAGTACTGGTTGTATAGTGATGTGGTTGTTAGTGCCAGTTTTTATTGAACTGTGTCAGTGGTGGGTTGGTCGAACCTGTGATGTGGTTGATGCTGTGTGGGGGGTATGGGCTTTAGGGGGTGGGGTGATATGGCGTAAAAGCCAACTCTACCTGCGCATGATAGTTTTGATGCCTTATTGTCTATCCCTAACCCAATTTATAATGGTGCATATCTACCCGCTATGGCATTTGCCTACTGTGAGTAATATGGAGGACCGGTTTCTGGTAGCGCAAATTAGTAATGTGGGGGCGGTGGAAAATACAATCCAGATAAAGTGGGTAAAGAGTAAAGGGTCATCTGTGCTGTCGCTTGCAAAACAATCCAGTCCTTGGACCGGAATAAGGGTTGCCTATCCTTGGGGAATTGACACCGGTCCCTACAAAGGTTTGAAATTTGAAATGAAGTCAGGTACTGCGCCATTAGAAATAGATATTAAAGTTGCCGACTTACATAGTTCACAAATTAAAACTAAAACAATACCCAGCACCAACTGGACTGAAGTTTCAGTAGAGTTTGATAAAAGCGATCAAATAATCGACTGGAATCATATAGATCATTTTGCAGTATATTATGTCACTAAACATGGTCCACAGCTTGTTGAGATAGACAGTTTAAAATTTTATTAAGCCTTGAAAATATTATAGGCAGGGAAAGTATTTTTGAAATTTTCGGTACAGTTTTTACTTACGGCGCTAAGTAAATCAACTCTTCACTTAAGCATCTTCGTTTTAAGTATCATTTTATCTCGCTTTTTTACTAAAGAAGATTATGGAACTTATCTGCATGTACAATTGATCACCAATTTGGCAGTGTGGGCCTTTCTCCTGGGAATCCCACATGGTATCTACTATTTTTTGCCTAAAGCCAGGTCCGCAAAAGCTTATGTGTTATCTATATTATCCATTATTAGCGCCATTGCAGTATTGGTAAGTACTGCTGTTTTCTATTATGCCAATGGCTTGAGTACGTTTTTAAGTAATCCACGTATTGAAGATTTATCTTATGTCTTACTATTTATGATTGTATTTAAGATACCGCTCACTATTTTTGAACCACTCATGATAACAGTGGGTCGCGTGAAACAATTTGCCAGTGTTGAGCTTATGTTCAATTTAAGTTTTTTCTTAGCTGTATTAATTCCAGTCATGCTAAATAGTAGCATGGTAGAGATATTGTGGTGGTTGGTGGGTTTGTACTGTATTCATGCCCTTGTAGTGTTGTTTATCTCGCTTATGATTGCTTTCACCTATAAAAATGCACCTCAGGAAAGTGAACATTTCACATTAAAAGAGCAAGTCAAATACAGTCTACCACTTGGTTTATCTATGAATGTACTGGAGCTGTCCCGTTATGTAGATAAATTAGTGGTCAGCAACCAGTCATCAGCTGAAGATTATGCTATGTATACCCGTGGTGCCATGGAGATACCCGTAATAGGCATTATTGCGAATACCCTAGATAACCTTCATATGCCACAGTTTGTGCAATTTTATAAAGATAATAATATAAACGAATTATTAAGTGTGTGGCATACATCAGTGCGCTTCATGGCGGCATTTATATATCCTTGCTGCTTATTTTTGATTGTATCGGCCCCGTTATTAATACCCGCTATTTTCTCCGATAAATACATTGGCAGCGTCATTATTTTTCAAGTGTATGCTCTGGGCATGTTATCTAGAATTTCAACATTTGATATTATTCTGCGGGTAATGGGTAAAACCAAAGTGATATTTATTGCCGCTTTGATGTCAATCGCTGTTAACCTTGTATTAACCTACAGTTTAATGGCTGTTTTTGGCCTGATGGGGGCACCCATGGCAACCGTTATTACCTTAATGGTAATGCGGATCACATATCTAAAAGCAATTACTCACCATTTAAAGATTAGCTTATATCAGGTATTCCCCTGGAAATCATTAGCTAAGAGCCTGTTATCAGCTTGTTTATCAACCTTACCTGTGTTGTTGGTTTACCCCCTAATGTTAAACGTATGGCTTCATCTTTTGTTGATGGCCTGCGTGTTTAGTGCCAGTTATTTAGTATTAATGAAACTTGTGAGTGGCTTAAACGAACAAGACAAATATTCACTTAAGGGCTTTCTTCCTAGAAGACTCTCCTGGATCGTTTAGGGAATAAAAATAAAATGGACTTATTTAAATATATTAATCGATTTATTGTTTACCCTCTTTATTACTTTAAGAGTGGCGATAAACGCTTGGCGCGTTTAAAGGTTATGGAAAAGAACCAATTTCTTCCAGCTGAGCAACTTGAAAAGCTCAGGGAGAATAAGCTCAGGGAAATTGTCTCTTATGCCTACGAAAACACCCAGTATTATCGCCAGCTATTAGATGAGCAAGGAATACTACCCAGCGACATAAGCACTCTGGATGATTTATCCAAAATACCACCCTTAACAAAATTCCATATACAACATTACACAGAAGGGCTGTTATCCAAGGGTTTTGATAAAGCTGATCTAATTAAAGATGCATCAGGTGGCTCTACCGGTGAGCCCACCGTATTCTATAAAAATTTGGAATATCAGCAATGGAGAGCGGCTGATCAGCTCAGGCATGATCGCTGGAGCGGGTGGAGCCGGGGTGACCGTTTTGCGTTAATATGGGGGGCACAACGCGATTTAAAGGCTAGTCAATCTTTTAGAGAGTTTATTATTTCAAGGTATATAGCACGTATTTGGGAATTGGACGCATTTGATATGAATACTAAAACCATGGGGGAGTATGTTTCAACACTGCAAAAAATACAGCCTAAAATGATTTTAGGTTATGCAAATGCTTTGGTTGCGTTCTCTGAATATTTAACTAAACATCATCCTAACCACGGTATTAAACCAAAGGGCATAATTTCGTCTGCAGAAACACTAACCGAGGAAAAAAGAAAAAAAATTGAAGTGGCCTTTAACTGTAAAGTGCTTAACCGTTATGGGTCAAGAGAAGTGGGGCTTATAGCCAGCGAATGTCCAGAGCAAAGTGGTTTGCATATTAATGCTGATAATATTCATGTAGAAATTGTAAAAGACGGTAAACCGGCTCCTCTAGGGGAGAGTGGGGATATATTAGTAACTGACTTCGGTAATAAGGCTATGCCGCTGATTCGCTATAAGTTAGGTGACGTGGGACGCCTAAGTTTAGGCGAATGCTCATGTGGACGTACTTTGCCTCTGTTGCAGTCTGTTGAAGGCCGCTCCGGAGATTTCTTTGTAGCCGCTGATGGGGCGCTAGTACACGGAGAGTACTTTACACACCTGTTTTATGGTCAGGAAGATGTGAAGAAATTTCAGATGATCCAAGAATCTGTTGAAAGCGTTAAATTGAAAATAGTGTCCTTTAACGAGGATCTGAAGGCACCTTACCTAAACATGGTAATAGATAAGACAATTGAAATGTTAGGGCAGCAGTGCACTGTAAGTGTGGATTTTGTTTCAGACATACCGCCAACAGCATCTGGGAAATCCTTGTTCACTATATCGAATGTAGAACGGTAAACTCTTTTAGGGGCCTTTCAGGTATCTTTGTGGGCAAGCTTGTAGCTGCCTTAAACTGTAAAGCAAGCAGCATATATAAAGGTTAGGGTGATTCTCCAATATGTCTGGCGCTAAACAATTTATTGAAGATGTTAAGATTGTGCCTTTAGGTAAGCTGTATGAATGCAAAGTGTGTTATAACCAAGCATATTACAGTGATGAGCTTTTTGGCTATTTTAGTATTGCCTTACCCGAAGCCTTAAAGCATAGCGAGTCTATGCGTAAAGCCGAATTTTTGGCCGGCCGAATTGCAGCTAAGCGGGTACTTGAGTGCCTTGGTATTTTAGACTATCAGGTCATGATAGGGGCGCTACGCGAACCCATTTGGCCCAGCACTCTGTTTGGGTCTATATCCCATACACAATCTCTTGCAATTTGTATGGCAGGTAACCGTCAATATGTTAGCGCCCTTGGTATAGACACAGAGGATTGGATCAAGAGCGGGGTCGCCAATGAGATAAAAAACGAGATCACCTCTTGCCATGAAAGATTAAGCTTGGCTGCCTTAAAATGGCCGACTTGCAAAATACTAACTTTATGTTTTTCTCTAAAAGAAAGCTTATTTAAAGCTCTTTCTAATTCTGGTATTGAAGATCCCCAATTTCATGACCTGGAAGTTATTGCTGTGTGCCAGCAAAAATCAACTGTACAGGTTCGTATGCTTAAAAGCGGGATTAAAAAATGCCCTAAAGGTCATATATTTACTTGTCACTATGCGGCCAGTGAAGACTATATAATCACACGCTTTATTGGGGCGTGTGACTAGGTTTAGGGAAAGTTATGCTGTTAGTTTATTGCCTTGAGGGTTTTCGGATAGTAAATCACTAAATAATGACATACTGGTTTCAGATTCAACAATATTGTGGTGATCACCTTCAACTAAGTGAATACTTAATTTCCCTGTTATGGTCTTTCCCCAACCCAGGTTAGGGTCTGAATAGGGTCCGGTATTCTGCAGTGGCGCTCGAATGAGTGTGACTGGCCCTGTGTAGTCGACCGGATTGCGCATAGCCATTAATTTGAAATTATTGTTCTCAATCCACTGGTAACGAATTTTGTGTGGTAGTTGAAGATTCAAGGCTGAATATATGGGAGGAGCTATTCTTGAGGAGAGCATTTTTAGCTTGTACTGCGTAAAGTCTTTAATGCGAGTTAAACGTGAATTTTGAGTTGTTTTTGGAATGTCATGGTTTGTAATCTCTAGGTGGGGGCCAAAACTGTCAAACATTACGACCCTTTCCACGGAGAGCCCCGCCTCGGTCATTTTTTTTGCGATATCTAGCGCAGTTACTCCCCCCATGGAGCCGCCAACCAAAGTGTATGGGCCATGTCTCTGTATGGATTGTATACTTTCTAAGTAGGATGTGAGCATATTTTCATAACTGCTTTCAAGGGACGATACCCCATCAACCCCGGATGATTGCAGACCATAAGCAGGACGGTCACTGCCAATGGATTTAACGAGGCGTATATAATTTAGCACATTGCCGCCCACCCCATGAAAAAAGAAAACTGGCTTCCCTTTGCCGTGAGCATTAATCGTTACTAAATTTTTCGGCGAGTGTTTTTCTTCCGATACGTGGCTTCCTGGATTTTTCAGTTCATCTAAGTGATTTGCCAGTGCGTTAATGTTCGAGTAGTTAAACAAAGTGTCTAAAGGTAGGTTTAGATTAAGCTGCTTCTTAATTTCAGTAAAAATTCTAATGGATAACAAGGAGTTACCACCAATATCAAAGAAATTAGCATGAGTGTCGATAGTTTTAATACCCAGTGTGCCTTTCCAAATCTCAAAGAGTAAATGCTCAGTTTCAGTGATTGGCCGGTTAGCTACTGTACTGGTAATAGGCCCCTCTGGTTTAGGAAGGGCTTTTCGATCAATCTTATAATTCAATGTCATGGGGAACTCTAATAAGTGCACCAATCGATTTGGGATCATATATTTAGGAAGAACACTACTGAGCTGTAATTTTAAAGTATGCTCTGAAAGTGGGAGTTGGTCTTTTGTTTGATAATAAGCCACAAGCTGTTGATTGCCTGGTTCATCTTCCCTTGCAATTACTACTTGGGACTCAATGCCAATGTGTTTGGACAAACAGGACTCAATTTCACCCGGTTCTATACGGTAACCTCGAATTTTAACCTGGCCATCACTACGGCCTAAGCATTCGATTAAGCCGTCTGCCGTGTACTTTGCTATATCTCCCGTGTCATAGATTTTTTTACCAGGTTTAAATGGATTATTGGTAAAGCGTTCTTCGGTTAGTTCTCTTTGATTTAAATACCCCTTTGCTAGGCCGGCGCCTCCTATGTATAGATTCCCTGGCATACCTATGGGGACGAGCTGCAATTTACTGTCTAATATGTAGATGCTGGTATTATCTATTGGTCGGCCAATAAATATCGGTGGCTCAGTGGTTTCGACCTGGTGTACCGTACTCCAGACGGTGGTTTCTGTTGGTCCATAAACATTCCAGACGGAGTCAGCGCGGGCTAGTAAGCTTATTGCAAGATCTACAGGAAATGGCTCTCCACCACAAAGCACCTTCATCTTGGTTGACGGAAACCATTCCTGGGAAATTAGTAATCTAAACGTAGCAGGGGTTGCTTGCAGGAAAGTAACTGAGAATTTGTCTAGGAGTGAAGCAAATTTGTCTGCGAATAGAGATACCTCTTTTTCTACAATGACAACACTTGCTCCGCTATAGAGGGGAAGCAAAATCTCAATTACGGAAATATCGAAGCTTAAAGTGGTCAGTGCGCAGAAAACATCGTCTGGCTCAGTTCCAGGGGATTTTTGCATAGATTGCAGTAAATTCAGCACCCCGGATTGTAGAACCTCTACACCCTTTGGTTTTCCTGTGGAGCCTGAGGTATAAATGACATATGCCGTATTGTTGGGGCTTGAGGCTAGACTTGGTCTATGATTGTGTCTGCCTTTATTCGCTAAGATTGATTCTAGAGTGATAACTGGCCCCGAGATAAATGAAAATCTGTCTTTTAGCTTTTCGGTAGTGATGAGTGCTTTACTATGACTGTGATCTGCCATATAGGCTAAGCGATCATCTGGGAAGTCAGGGTCTAAAGGAACGTAAGCTGCTATCGATTTAAAAACGCCCAATATAGAGGAAACGAGCTGTACGTTTCTTGGTAGTGCTATTGCGACTAAATCTCCAGGCTCAATTCCAAAATTAATTAGTGCCCAAGCGATGTGATTTGACTCATGTTCTAGCTCCAAATAGCTATAATTTTTGTCAATATCGCTGACACATACCTTTTCGGGATTAAGGTCAACATTTCTTTCGAAGGCTCTATGCATGCTTTCAAAGTCAGGAGATAAAGCATCGGAGTCATTCCATCTATTTAATAGTGTGACCCTGTTATCGGGGCTAATAGTTTGAATATCGCTTAAAAGTTCAGTGCCGGCACAGGATAGAAAAATATTGCTCGTATGGGTCCAGTCATCAAGCATGCGACGAACAGTTATTTCATTAAATAGGTTGCGGTTGTATTTTATGCCAATGAGGCCAACGTCATTCTGGTTAGTAATATAAAAGTGGAGGTGGCCTGAGCTTTTCACCTTTGTGCTTTTTGTGTTTGCAGAGAAGCAACATTGATTCACCGGAATGCTTAAACTTTCCATCTCATCCTTATGAAGCTCATTAAGTTGATCACAGGTTAAGCTGTCTGGATTGTTTATGGTTGCCAATACAGTTTCTATTTTTTTCTCTAGGCTACCATGAGTGCAGTAGTTGGAAATAGAAATTAAAGATGGTACTAATTCACTCTGTTGATTTTCAATTGAAATATGCACAGATGATGCTGCTTGGTTATATCTATTTAATAGCTGGCTAAGAGAGAGCAGCGCAAACGAGTCTTTTCTCATAGAAGAAGGGCAGGGTTGCTCTATAGAATCGTAAATAGGCTCTAGGTTAATGTTAATTTGATGATCAAAAGGTAGCTCTTGTGCAGTAAGCGCTCCCGAGTTGAATGCTGCTTTCCATTGCAATGAGTTCATAGTGTGCCTATTTAATAAATCTTTTATTGTTAGCCATGAAAATGTTAACCGAAGAGAAGGTCTTCTGTAGCTTTAGAGTGACCCTTTATCTTTGGATCAATATATTCCCGGTGCCATAGTTCCAGAACTAATAGTTGCCATAAAACTTTATGGTGGTCTTTTTCAGCTATGCTATGTTCATTCAGTAGTTTGTTGATTTCAATTTCACTAAAATAACCCCGGCTTAATGCTGTTTTTGACGTGATGATGTCACGTACATAGCCTTGCAATTCACCTTGGAACATTATAGCTAAAGGAGTAGGAAACCCTTGTTTCTTACGATATAGGATCTCTTTATCCAAGAAAGGCTCCATGGCTTTTTTAAGGATGTATTTGCTTTCATAACCCTTGAACCTATATTTACTGGGTAGAGTAGCACCTAGTTCCAAAAACCTATGGTCTAAAAATGGTACTCGTAATTCAAGTGAAGCGGCCATGCTCATACGATCAGCTTTGACCAGTAAATCATCAACTAGCCAGGTTTTCACATCTAGGTACTGCATCTTGGACTGTGCATCCTGTGTTTGGCAATGCTGATAGTAAGGAGCCAATATTTTAAATATACCCTGGTTACAGGCTTCTTCTTTAAATGAATCGGAATATAGTCTCTGCTTCTGGGACTCTTCATAAAATGACACTCCGGCGTAGGATTTATCCAGCGCCACCTCACTTAAATCGGCGTATTTAGAAAACTTTGAACCCAGGGTTCGCAGTATTGGATTTGCCACCTTACGAATGAAGGAAGGGAGCCTTTTGTATTTTTCAATAACTTCAAGGTATTTGTATATCGAGTAGCCGCCATAAACTTCATCGGCTCCCTCACCAGACAATACAACCGTCACTTTCTCTTTAGTTTTTAATGCAAGATAATACAGTGAAATAGCCGCCGCTTCGGTTACTGGCTCATCCATGTGGCGAATATAATTGGGTAAAAAATCCTTGAACTCCTGGGCTGTCATGAAATATTCGGTATGGTCAGTATTGAACTGCTTAGCAATTTTTCGAGCGTATTGTGTTTCATCAAAGTCTTTGCCATAGTCCCAGGCCACAGAGAACGTTTTAATGTCCTTAACTCCAAGTTTATGCATCATTGCAACAACGGCTGATGAATCCACCCCCCCAGATAAAAATACTCCTAAGGGTACATCGCTTCGAAGTTGTAATTTTACAGCATCTTCGAATAGTTCTTGAGTTTTCTCTATGTAATACTTTTCACCCTGGTCAATTCTTTTGTCAAATTTCATATCCCAATATTTTGTTAGTGTTAGCTTGGAATCTTTAACCTCAAGGTAGTGCCCAGGAGGTACTTTCTTAATTCCTGAGAATAAAGTGTCATTACCTGGGCTGTAACCCAAGCTCATGTAGCTGTCGATGAGTGCTCGATTGACACTGCAGCTTTTCTCTTGCTGGGTTAAGATGGATTTTATTTCAGAAGCGAACAGGACGCCATTTTCAGTCTCTTTATAAAATAAAGGTTTAATACCAGCACGGTCGCGCACTAATAACAGAGACTTTTTATCTTCATCCCAATATGCAAATGCAAACATTCCGTTAAATTTTTCTAAAGCACTGACACCTTCTTTTCTAATTAGCTCAAGAATTACCTCTGTATCAGAGGTGGTTCTAAATTCAATGCCAAGTTTCTTAAGCTGGTGAGCCAGTTCAACATAATTGTACACTTCACCGTTATAGCACAATGTTTGTGAGCCTGAATGGCTGCTCATGGGCTGATTAGAGCGTTCAGACGTATCAATAATGGTGAGGCGTTTATGGCCAAGCCCTATTTGGCCAGAAGTAAAAACCCCGTCCCCATCTGGGCCACGATAGTTGATGACAGATATCATGTCCTTTATAGCTTTTTTGCTAACAGTTAGATTGCTTTTGTAATTATATATTCCAGCTATACCGCACATGTAGACTCTTCCAGATTGCGCTTTTTAGGGTGAGGGATTACATAATCCCTGAATTGGTTAGGATTGCCTTGATGACCGTCTTCGGCAGCCTTTACGATGTTAAATGCTTCTCGTGCACTGACGTAGTGCAGGCGGTATTTTTCACCATCGTTATACATCTTCTCTAGGTAGTCATGCATGCGGTCTGTGGTGCTGCTTACCACAGATTTATGGTCCTGGGCGCCGTGACAAAAGACTTTAACAAATTGCCATTCAGGGCGTCCTTTAACGTGTATCATTTGCCTAATCCATGCATCGATGCGCTTTGGATCATCATGAGTGGGGAACTGGTTTATATCTCCATCCTCTACAGTAGGGTGCCACTTGTGACGCCAGTCAAACCAATTAATGGTCATTGGGCCCTGAAATATTAGAAATTCATCATTCCTTTGAGGCCTATTTACCTGTGCGTCGCGTCCTTGAAAATAACAGGATGGTTGATCCAGTTGGTTGCAATAGTAAATATTGTTAATCATGGGGGGCTGAGCTTCACTGAATAGAGCAGGGTATGTGAAATCCCCATAGCACCCTTGCTTTTTTAGAATTTCAACTTCGTTATCAACACCGCAGAAGTGGCTGCCTCTGGAGTTGGCCAGTGACCAGTTACCGTGAATAAATGAAAAACATGCTTTTTGATCTGCTTTGTAGGGCAGCATGTAGTCATATTTATGGAAGGTATCCATGGCATTGTCTAGTTTTTCAATAAAGCTCTTTTCAGTTTCATGATCGTGGTGCCAGTGTAACTCGAACTCACCATAGCCGGCATCTATCACTGGCTTCATGGCAGCTAACTCATGTTCGTGCATTAGATCAAGGGCATAAAAAAAACTGTGTTTAGGCGGGTGTCCATCACTGTCCCTATGTTTTTTGGCCATAGCTGGGTAATCTGTTGTCCAGGCATTAAGCCTATCTTTATGGCCATTGAGTTCAAAGTGATCAACAAATAGAAACATAATATCGATGGTTTGGTTTTTAACTTTCCTTTGAGTGAGTAATCTTTGTAAGTAATGGGGGATCCATCGGTCAATCAACTTAACTCTAGTGTATAGGTAAATGAGCCCGATAAAACCTGCTAAGCACAGGGCCAATCCATATATTATTACATCAATGTTCATAATCGCTCTCACCAAATAGGCTTATGGTCTCTTCATCTTTTTGTTCTGTAGGCATAAAGTTGCTTAGGGCGCAGCATAGTCCTAGGTAAAAATAGGTCCACACCGAATACCCTTGATTGCCAAGAAATATATATAAAAGCCAGCCAACAAAAGTAATTAATACTGCGATGGCAACTGTACGCTCTGCATTGCTGATTTCTCTTATTGTTTCAGTTTGGCCTTTGCCTGTATCGTCTTCTAAAAAGGATGGCTCACTTGAAACCCCTAGTGTTGTAAAAAGGCTTTTTTCATTGCCCGAGTAATCATGTTCTTCAGGTGGGGCGTTAGGGTTTTTATTCAGCATTATGGGTTTAAATTGAGTTAGGCATAACCAAATGGTCCATAAATATAGGAATATTCCAAATAGGCCGGTTTCGGCCATCACTTGAACATAGGAGTTGTGTGAAGCTAGACCATGATATTCAAGCCATTGTCCTTTTCCTACACCGGTGAAGGGGTACCAAGACACCATATCAAAGCCATAGCCCCAGGCCCGTGTTCTGCCTTGAAATGACTCGTCATTCCCAGCGTCCAATACGGTGCCCATTCTTTCTTGAATAGGGCCCGGCATGAATGTCAAAACGGTAAGCATGATCACTGACATACTTCCGCCAATTATGGCTTTTTTGGCTATATTGCCTTTTCCTCTCAACATAAATGTACCTACAAACATCATTGCCAGCGTTACCATGACAGTTCTTGATTCACATTTGACCATGACAAATAGCAATATTCCCATAAGGGCAATGGATGCAGCAGATAAAACGATACTTTTTCTAATGAGAATGCATGCTAATAGAAAAGGGATGGTGGTAATCATTAATTGGCCAAACTCGTTGGAATTCTCGTAATAGCCAATACCTTGCCAACGATTAGATCTTGGGTCTATGTACTGGCTTTGCAGGCCAAACACCTCAATATCTTCAATCGCTAGGTACCCTAGATACGCCACACTTAATCCCATACAAAAAAATAAAATGATGAATTGAGTAGGGGTCTGTAAAATCCTGCTAGCAAAGTAATAAAGGGATATGGAGCATAAATATACATAGGTTTCACTAATCAAACTTCCAGGTGCCATTATTAATAGTCCCACCACTGACAGAGCTAATAGATACAAAATTAACTTATCTTGTTTCCACTTTAGTGTGGAAAGTTTAGCTTTATTGATAATGCAGCTGAGAAGCATGCCGAAAAGCAAAAGTGTAAAGGGTTTAATTGCAGTAATTTGTGGGTAGTGATCTTGAAAGCGAAGTAATAAGCTACAGGTAAACCCGACCAATCCCCAGAAGGGGCTAATCAGTCCAATGATAAAACTAAAAATGTAATAGCTAAGTGCAAACACCATATTGGATTACCCAAGCGTCTGCGTAAACATTGATGTCACACTTTTAGTGGTTAATTGATGTTTATATACATCTTCATAATTGCTAATCATTGCCTTTAATGAATAGTGATTAACTATGTGTTCTCTGGCAAGCGTAGATAGCTTGTTAATATCATTGGGTGCTTTACATAGAGAGTTCAATATATTGGCTAGCGCATTAGCGTCATCTGATGGGTATAGAAATCCACTTACATTCGGTTTAACAATTTCCGGGTTGCCACCTACATTACTAGCAATTACTGGAATGCCACAAGACATAGCTTCTAACAAGGTATTAGATAACCCCTCACTAAAACTAGGCAGAACAAACAAATCGAAACCATTCATAACATTGGGAATGTCGTCTCTTCTTCCAAGAAAATGCACGTTGTTGGCAAGATTGAGCTTATCGGCTTGTGATTCTAATTTAGCTCTCTCAGGCCCGTCACCTGCCAATACAAGATGAGTGTTAGGATTAACCTTTTGAACCAGTGAAAACCCTTTAATAAGGCTTGGGTAGTTCTTAACGCTCACAAGTCTTCCTACAGAACCAATTATTATGTGTTGGTCCGGGATACTAAGCTCACGTCGGAGTGAGCTGTCTATTTGATGGTTGAATTTGTTACTGTCCACGCCATTTATGATGGGTTTAAAGTTATCAAAAGACAGGCTAAATTCTTGCTGTATTTTTTCTTTTAGCTCGCTACTTACTGTTAAGTTGATATCCATGGATCGAAATAACCACTTTTGTAACAGGCGTTGCTTCATGGAAGAGTAATAAAGAGTCCCATGTTCACCATTTATCAATACCGCGGTTCTGGTTAGTCTGGTTGCCAGGTAGCTTGCCAACATGGTTGTAAAGCCGTGGCTGTGCACTATATGATAGTGGCCTTCATTGCAGGATTTATAAATCTTCTTGGCAGCAGTTACCAGGCTTTGGTTACGATTACCGTTAAAAAAAACCTGGCTATTTTCATTGGTGATGCGATCAGCTAATGTGCCTTTTTCTCGAAGACACAGCACGTCCACAATAAAACGACTGTTGTCGGCATTGTTAATCAAATTGACGATGCCATTTTCTAGGCCGCCAGTTTCCATTGATAATACTACATGGAGTACTCTAAATTTCATCATGTATCCTATGCAGTAGCTTTAGACAAGTTAAATAGGGTGTCTAAGTCGGTGGCATTATTTACCCATTGATGGTGCTTGTGTATTTTTTCTTGGGCATGAAGTGCGGCTTGGAATATTTTTTCAGGATGAGCATGTATGTCTATTAGAAGATCAATACAAGAATCAAAGTCCCCTTGAGGGAATAACCAACCGTCTTTTCCATCTTCCATTATCTCTACAACAGGGGGGTAGTCAGCGGCCACCAAAGGCACACCTGTACCCATTAGTTCAAACATTTTCATTGGAGAGCCATATTCATTGGAGCTGGGTAATACAGAAAAGTCCATGGCACGAACATACTGGATGATATCTCCATGGGGGACATTGCCAGTGAGAATAACCTGCTCCTGAAGTTTATGTTGCTCCACGATATTTTTAACTTTAGGTAATGTTTCACCATCACCTATTAATAACAGTACTAGGTTGGGGTTTTCCTTGAGCTTAGGCGCCATCTTTTCCATGAAGTGGTGCACGCCATGCCAAAAAGCAAAACACCCTATAAAGCCACATACTGTTTTAGCCTCAAGAGACAGGGTTTCTTTTGATGCTTGTTTTTTAGCTTCGTCAAAAAAGAAAATATTTTTATCAGAGGCATTTGGTGAAACTATATTGGCCGTATCGATACTGGAGTAGGCGCTTAAAATTATTTCACGCAGTCTTTGTGAAACAAATACAAGCCCTTGAGCATGTTTGAAGGTATTGCATTCAACCCAAGCGGCGAAGCGTTTAAAAAAAAGTGGGCGCAATCGTACTAACTGAGCTGAATCATTAATTTCATAAATGACAGGAATACCATATATTTTTCCTAGTAATAGGGTCGAAAACAGAAATAATGAATAACGTTCGTAAATACGTGTGGGGCGGTCAGTATGAATTATTTTCCATAAACGAAAGAAGGCATAAATGTTATACCCAAGCTCTAGGAGCTCAAAAATTGGCTCGGGTAATTTTTTGGCGATAGATTTTAGCATGCCTGGTTTTTTATTTGGATTATGCTTGTTATTTTGCTTAGGCGCGTATTTAAAATTATCATTGCTGGAGGTTACCGAAACCAGCCTGACAGAGTTGCCCAGTTTGACAAGTGCATTACAAATACTACGAATGTGTACACCTTCGACATTCAGCCCCTGAGTGCGGTGGTGGTATAGATATTTCATCGTAAGATCCAACTAAATGTGGTTTTAAATACCATTTCTAAGTAAATGGGATAATAGGGTTCTAAATAGGAACTGGTGACGAATAATGCAGTGGGGCTCGAAAGAATAACGGCGTATAGCTGTGATTCTATAGAAGGAAACTGCGGTCCGTCGCGATCTCTAAACAATCCTTTTTAATGAGGTGAATTCAATCATGTTTGCTGTGTAAAAGCCATGCTTCCGTATGGCTGCCTTAATCTTTTTTAGGCTAAACTTTGGCATTCTAGCTTAACCGAATTGTAGTCGGCAAAAACTAGGCCCATAGTAGCAAGGGTGTCTGTTTAATCGCCATGCAATTAAATAGTTTCACTGCATGTTACGATTTTTGTTGGACAAATTCGGTCTCTTGATCATGCTATTACCTTCTTGCCCTTTGTTATTATGGTTAAATAGGTACTCAAGGTTAAGGCACCAAAGGGAGGGCTGTATTGGCCATAAATATCTTCCAATTCTTTGTGTAGTCCAATTCATAAGCCGATTTCTTTAGGCTATTTTAACTGGCGTGATAGTGATCGTAGGAGTTGTTGCTTAGTGTATGTCCGTTAGCATGACTTGGTTTGGAGGTATCCGGATACTGTTAAATTACTTTTTTACCATAAAAAACTGGCTATTACATTGTATATATCTAGCGCTTTCTGTGGAGTTGCATCATCAAATGTATGGTAGGTGTATTTATCTTATTTTGGTCGAAAGATTTAAACTGAACTGCTTCATATAAGTAAATTTTCCATTGCATTCATAAGTTCTACTAACCTCGTTTGCCATTGTAAAGGTAGCGCAATACAGGGGAATTTAGTATTAGGTATTGATGAACTAGGGCGGTAGTAGTAAAGGTGGCAGTGACCAATATAATGAATTTAAGAAATACATTAAGATCTGTATTAATGAGTATTATTCCGTAAAAAATCACAAATAGATGATGGAATAGATATATTGTGTACGAAGCCTCGGACAAGTAGCTGAAAAATACAGACTCCGAATTGAAATACTTGTAAAAGAAAAAAAAGCATAGGAAACACATTAGCCATGGAAGTAGAGCATTAATGTAAACCCTGTATAAATAGGAGGTTGAGCCTGGCTCGGTAGTCATGTACAGAGAAGAAGCTAATAATAGCGCGCCGCATATCATAACTGTGTTAGGTCGCATTAAATTCCACAATAGCTCACGTCTATACCCAATGAGTGCACCAAAAAAAAAGTAAAATGAATATCTAATGGATTCAGAGATGGATAGGTCGTAGATATTATTTGGGGGTTCGGGAACTAAGTAACTTAATTTCAATAGAAGTAAAGACAGTAGGGGGAATGCAAATAAGTAGAGTCCCTTACTTCGATTTATTATTGTGAATGCTAAGTGCCCTATTTTAGCTATAAAATTAGGGATATAGGCATACAAGATGGAGGCCACCAGGAAATAGTAAACAAGACAATTTAAAAACCATAAATGAGAAACCCACCCCCCTTGAAGCCAGTAGTCAATCGACAACAGGTTTAAAGCATTATGATGGTATCCCATTAGCAACCAGTTTTGGATGGAGTTTAAACTGATAGCGGTAATTGCGAGGGGTATTAGAATTCGAGGGAGCCTAATATTTATAAATAGCCTATGGCCATATCGACTTAAAGTCATATGGCAAAAAAAACCGGATACGATAAAAAACGCTGGCATGCGAAATAGGTGTATAAATGATACAAGTGATGAAAAAAATTCAGACGTTTGCATATTTTGAATGGCCCACTGACTTTCGCTAAAGACATTGGCGCTATGTAGGATTATCCCCAAAGTCATAAGGGTGCTGCGCATTGCATCTAAAAAATAGATTCGCTCTTGATTTATAGGAGGGCTCATTCAACCTTCCCCAAGGTGTTTATGTTCTTACGCTTGGACAATAGCCACTGCCATGTATCCTCGGATGAATAGGCTTCCTGCCATGCATGATGGGATTCCTGATCGGGGCGGGTGATCCGATGATCTCCTCCAATTTTTCTAAGGGCCCTGTTCCACATGTTGCTTCGCCATATTTCCACAGTCATGTCGCCACTATTGTGTATAAACCAACTGGGTACTTGAGCCATCTCCGACGTGGGTTGGTTATCCTGTGGGGGAATAGCAGCGGGCGCAATGGCAACATAGGCAGCAATATGTTCTGGGTGTTCGGCAATGTATCGAACAGTCACACCACCGCCTGCACTAAATCCAGACATATATATTCGTGAAGGATCTATGTGAGCTTTGTATCGAGTCAGTATATATTCAACAAAAGGGTCAATTTTGCTTTCTTTCCAGTGGGGTAACATACCCGAAATTATTATTGCTGGGTAATGCTGACCTTCACTAATATATTGAGGTAAACCCTGATTAAGCAGTTTTCCAATGTCCTTCCGGCCGTTACCGCTTAGGGCATTTTGACCATTCCAATAGAAAATAATTGGATAGGCGTGTTTACGTAGAGGGTCAAAATCAACAGGCAAATACTCATAGTACCCATATAAATTCCCTTGCGTATCACGCAACACAGGTGTTTGCTGTGCTGCGCTACCGGCTGTACCAACTACGGATATGGATGTTGCTGACTTATCACAGCCAAATAGAAAAATGCTTAATATAATTAAGGGTGGCAATATGGGTTTCATAATTATTCCTGAAGATCTCTCTATTTAGTGAGAGAGACTTTTTCCTGTGGGTTTTCAGCGTTGTAGCGTTCTATTTCAGCTTTACTGATAACACCCTCGTTGAATGACCATTTTCTAAGAAAGAATGCTTTAAGGAAATTTATCTGGCCCATGCATACGTCGTAAATTAGCCCTTTCTGGTTGTCAGTTGTATTAGACAAGCCAACTCGGTCATTGACAAAATTGCCACTATAATAGGTGCCGAATATGTGATCCCAAAAAATAAATGTATGGCCATAATGTTTGTCCCAATGCTCAGGATAAGGTGAGTGATGGATTCTATGGGCAACAGGTGACATCAGTATATATTTACCTATTATTCCAAAGTCCCAATCGATCATTGAATGCTGAAGTTTACCAAGCATGGAGCGCAATATAGAAATAACCAATAATTGCTCAATAGGAACCCCAATTAAAGCCATTGGGATTATGGTGATGAAGTCAGCAAATGCCAAGTCCAGGGGATGTGATCTAGCAACGGTTATAATGTTAAATTTGGTAGCTGAATGGTGGAAACGATGTAATTCCCACCACCAAGAAACCCTATGAGCCGACCTGTGGATCCAATAGTCCAAAAAGTCGTAAACTATTATATATATGAGGAGTTGCAGGATTGGAGAGTCAATACTATGAAGCCAGTTAAAGGCAAGGTTAGTTTCAACCCAAATTGAAGAGAAGTAACCAACTAGAAGAAATGAAAATATGACAAAATAATGTCTCAGCCCTATTAGGCCTATTAAGAATATATAAATATCGCTTTTGGTGGACTGATCAGGCTTTAGAATGTTTGATATGGCGCTCTGATTAAACCCAATAAATACCAAGTCAATAATAAAGCATGCAGACAAAATTAGAGCATACTTAAGTTTGTCTATATCAACCAATTGCTCCCACATTGAATTTAGAACACTCTCAAACTTGGCTATAAATAGCTCTAAAAAGTTATCTAATGCTTGAATGTTAAGTAGGCTAATACAAATAGCTATGAGAGCAAAAAATAGTAGAACCCCTATTAAAGGTATGGGTATATTTCTCATTTAACGTCCTTATTGGTGGGGCGGCTACATCTTTATTGTTGTGATTAAAATCTATTGTTTAATTGCAGTAGTTTTCACGAAATTAGTGATTAACCATCGCTATAGCGACCATTGCTCGATGTTATGGTATTTAGTGCAAATAGCATCAAATACGATTCCTTGCTTGGCCAGCCAGTTTCGATAGTTATCAATGTCTTGTTGTCTGCTCTGTAGTTCCGGTGACACTAAACACAGTTTAAAACCAGCCTGTTTAAGTTTGTTAAAAGAATTTACGTCAATAGGTAATTTACTAAAACAATCCACCCATACCCAGTCAATTTTACCACTCATTGCCATTACAGTATCGAGCCCTTCAAATTCAGAAAATCGTACTGCGAATTTTCTTTCACCTTGGTTGCTTAACTGGTGAATCATAGGGAATGAACTGTCCAGAAAGAAGTAATTCTCAATTTCGAAACTATTTAATAATTCCAATACCTTATGTTCGATACGTTCACTTTTGATGTTTAGAATCATTGTTCCGTGCCGGTATTGCGTTAAATACTCTTCAAAGTCTTCACCATCTAGAAAGGGGTCGTGCTGTAATATAAGGCGATCACCGAAATCTCTCAGGTCTAGTTCTACGCCATACTTTATGGGAAGGTTTTTTAATTCGGAAAGAGTATTGATCCTATGGGCGATATACTGGGTCACGCTTTAAATCCTTTTTTAGTTCAACAGAAAATTCTAAGGTGCGTTTAATAAATCTCCACTTATCGAGTAGTCCATTATTCCAACTTGACACACCGTGTAGGCGCTCAGGGAAGGTGACATTAAATCGTTCCACCGAAAGGTCTAAGTGCTTAGCCATGTATAGTACATAGAGATCTAATGAGAAGTCATTGGGCGCATCGGCTTGCCATATCTCATAGAATGAACGATGAAAGATATTTGGCTGGGCATTGATGTCCCACAAATTTTTACCCATATAAAGGCTTTCAAATAGGCTCATTCCCGAAGTAAAAAATTGGTCAAAAATGGGTCTACCCTTACGGTCTCCTTTAACATATAAGTTTTTATCCTCATGTTTTTTTTCTATTATATCTAGTGCTTTGACAATATCTTGCGGGTCGGTTTGTAGGTCAGCATGGGTCCAGCCCATGAAGTCTCCTTTTGCTATTCGTAAGCCAGACATAATACCAAAACCATACCCTTGGTTTTCCCTCACATGGTGGACGCGTGCAAACTCATAGTTTTGGCTAAGTTGGTTGAGTACCTGTTCGCTGCCATCCGTAGAGCCATTATTAACTAGCACTAGCTCTATATCGCAGCGGTTAATGACCCTGTCGAAGGCGTTTAGAAGTCCTGGTATGTTTTTTTCTTCATTATAACAAGGAACGATGATGGAAAGTTTTGTGGTCATAGAGTCCCCAATAGCTTATTTCGATAGATGTAACTCATGCCAGTTTCTCCTTCTGACTGGCCAATTAAGTCAAAGTGAGTATCTGATTTAAAGGCTTTGGTGCGTATTAGTATCGTTGCGTTATATTCGTCTAACAGGCTGTTAAGCTGTTGCTGGCTTAATGAGTCAATGTTGCCACGGGCCTCGTCTCGTTTGATGTATAAGCGGCTGTAGCGTTCATACCACTGCTCATAGAATTTTTCATTAAAGGGGAAGTCTTTACTGACCACTACGGCCCGACGAGCCAGCAATCTTAGTTTCTGATTGTTGGCGGCATTGAGTTCGGTGACGATAACATCAGAATTTTTAGTGTTATCATAAACCCAGCGATAGATTTCAGCGTTGTTATTAATAGTGGGAATACTAAAGTCGACTTTTATAATTGATAAAACAACCGAAGCCAATGCAATAGGTAATATGGCCATGCCTATACTGGGTTGATTTACCAGTCGGGATATAACTTGATTGATACACTTAAAGACATTGGGTTTGTATTCAGTGAGCGTGGCATTTCCCAAGGCAATTAGAGTTAAAATGATAGGTAAAACTAATTCGTGATGATTGGGAAATAGATACCAGGTAATGCCTAACTTTTGATAGGGCAAAAAAGGTAAAAACAATAAGTAAAAACTTACGAAGTCCCTCTTTTGAAATTTGTGAACGGCTAGTAAGGCTAGTGATAGTACTACAATGGGCACCAATATTGAGAAGGCTCGCATGGGGATGAAGGACACCATAGTACGTGTAGGTATTAGCTCTACAAATATATAGCCTAATAAAGTCATTAAGCTTGAGTATATTATAACTGCATGAGTGGTGTGGGTAAGTTTTATACTAGGCCTAATTTTATTGATAATAACGATACAAGAAACCACCATTAATATGGTGGAAATCCATTTCTCTACATCCATATGGCTAAAGATGAAGTGATGGCCATGGCGATAGATTCCATTAATTTCAATGAAACGGTCGTCACTTAATACTTGATTAAAAGATGAATAGATAAATAAAAAAATTCCGCTAAAGAGGGCACCGCTTAAGTAAATGTTGGGCTGTTTGAATAGATGTAAAAAATTGGAAAAGCCAAAATAAGAGATATAAATCAGTACGGCGACAATTAAGCTTTGCACACCAACCAACGGATGAATGTAGACGCTAAATGATAGTAAAATAAGACAGCTATTAATCCTGTCTTTTAGGGTCATTACCCAAGCAAACATGGCAAATACTAAAGCAACGTTGGAGGCGGTTAAATCGAAGGTTACAGGCCACCATGCTGGCAGGAAAGGCATGGATAAAAAGGAGAGCGCCGAGAAAGTAAAAGCTACTAGCGCTACTTTGGCATTACTAAGCTGTAAAAATAGCAAATACAAACCAATACCATAAAGCCAGATTCGCAGGACATTACAATAGGCCACAACGTGGGTGTAATGAATATTTAAAGTCTCACTAATGAATACCATTACCTGGGCAAGCGCCAAACGGGGTGAGAAATCGCTAAACGTGTTGGTGTAAAAATCATTAGACAGAAACAATGGGTCAATGAGGCGCTCCATTAATGGAAAGCTATCTACCACTGGGTATTGCCACGGTTCTTGGTAAAATAGGCCCATAAATAGCAGCATTAACCAGAACGAGGCGAGGCCCAATAATTTATTTTGGTTGGTAAGTAAAGTTGGCCACATATGTGTAAACGTCCTGTTTCAACTATAAGGGTTTTGTCGGAAGACCCAGAATTTCATGCCTAAAAAATTAAGAGCCGTACTAGTTAAAGTGGCCAACAAAAATGCCAATAACTTCATTTCCGAACCAAGATTTAATACCAAGTGGTTTACAAGAATATTGGCAATGAATGTCATGCCATATAGGCAGGCAAACGGAATAACGGTATTGTTCAGCCGAACACTACTGTCAAATGTCCACAGGTTGTTCATGACGAACGCCACTATGGAGCCTAAAATAAAACTAAAGCCCTTGGCGATATTGGGTGCTAATACATCACTTAATAACCAGTAACTGCTGAAATCTGTTCCAACAGCCAATAAGCCGGTGGCAATAAATCGCAGAAGCTCTAGCCTTAATGTACGGGGGGCGCCAGACATTAACTATATTCCTGCTGAAATTGATTAAAAGTGGAGGTTAGTTGTATGTATTTGTCTGGGTTTACCGTGGGGTCTTGTTCAATTCTATAGGGGTGGCTGGTTGTTTTATGGAAGTAGCTTTGCCAGTACTTAAACGTTTCGTAGTCATTAGGTGTTCCCCAGCCGATATAAGCATCTACCTCAAATACCGCCACTTTAAAATCCAATTCGATGAGAATGCTCATTAGGCTATCTACATAATATTCACCGTTTACCCTAATGTTATCCTCTTTGAGTTTTTTCAGTGCTGTTCTAAATAATTCTGCTTTGCGAAAATAGAAAGTACCAACGATGGCGTGATCATGTTCAGGAGTATCTGAAATGGCCTTTTTTACACTAACCCCAGTGGCTTTAAGAACATTGTCACCCTGGGTTGTGTTGACCCATCCATACATCTGTGGGTTCTCGCGAGCGCCAGGATGCCCCTTAAATGTCCAAATGATGGCATCAATTTCCGGGTTACTAATTAGAGTTTGGTATTGTTCGTGATTCCACAGGATGCCATTGTCACAGGCTGCAATCAGCAGGGGGTGCTCGTCCTTAATATTGTCCAAGCCGAATTCACAAGTTATGGCTTGACCTTCCGTTACTTTATTAATAATTTTAATATGGGCATTTGGCTGAACTTGTTTAATTGCTTTGTCTACGCCATAACGATCTACATGATCCTGTAAACATACGTAAGCGTTGTTTTCACTTAGTGGTAATTGGTTGTTAGCCTGTAAAATCATGGCTTTACCGCTCACGTCCAATAGTGGCTTTGGGTCAATGTAGCCATCTTTAACAAAACGACTGCCATGGCCGGCTAATGGTATTAGAGTTGTACTGTGTTTTTCAGGCTGCCATGGGGCGTGGGATTTAGTCACCTGTGCAAAATATTTACTCCATGTATTGTATTCTGCTACATCTTGCGGAGTTCCCCACTGCAGCATATGCTCGATATCAAAAATGGAGACTTTTAAATTATCCTGCACTAGCAAGTTGTAGATCAGGCTAACGTAATACTCACCATTTAGATTGATGTCTTTTTCTATGAGCAAGGGGAAGTATTTTTTAATATAAATACCTTTTTTAAAATAATAAGTACCGTTGGAAGCGTATTCGTTCATACGATTTTCAGTAAACGGTTCTTTTTCTTTTATTTCCAGCATCCATTGTTTATTGTCACGCATGAAAGCATAGTTAGTGCTCCCCAGCATATGCGGGTGAAAGCGTTTATACGCAGGGATTGCGCCATCAGCTTGACGTTGGCGAGTATGGGATAGAAATTCTTGATAGTTCCAATAGGTGCCAAAATCACAATAATTAATTATGGCTTCTTCGTCGTCTTCAATAAGGTCAAATATTTTGCTAACGGCAAAAACGGGCCCCTTTTTGTGATTTTCAATACAAACGATATTTGCCTGGGGAGCTATTTCTTGTAATACGCTACGCATATTAGTGGTTTCTAGATGTGTTTTATTGCAAATAAATGTGAATTTATTTTCCCCTGGAAATAACTCAACAACGTGCTGAATTATGGGTTTTCCATTAATTACTATTAATGGTTTTGGCTCTTTAAAGCCTGCCTCTATAAAGCGTTGTCCAACACCAGACATGGGAATGATTATATGCATTGTCATACTCCTTGACGAAACTTCTCAGCTTCCCAGTTAGACAGGTAGGCTACCTCAGCTAACTTAAGCCTTTTGACTTCTCCTGGGTTTTGATTAACCACAAGGAGGTGAAACTTCAAAAGTTCTTCGGCTTCTTTGGCCTTTTTAATTGAACTGGCACAAAAGTACACTTGTTTATTTACTACGAGTATCTTTGGAGCCTCTTTATAGAGATCAATATAATTTTTAATGTCTGTTGAATCTTTAATTGAATCAAGGAAAACAGGGCGAACACCGCAATAAATGAGAGTGTCCGGGCAAAAGGGCCAAATGGGGGCTTTTTGCTCCTCTTTTATTAGCAGAGAATTAATGACTGAGTCATCGCTGCATATAATGCAAGGTGGTGGATCCAATTTTTCAAGTGACAGTAAGTTTTGTAGTGTGGTTATATTTTGATAGCGCTTAAGGTCTAATTTAAGGTGCTGTGCAATAAGCTGCGAAAGCTGATCAGTCAATCTAATGACTTCAGTAGGGTTGTCACAAGAAACAATCAGTCCATGGTTTTGTAAAAATACCACTTTGGGAAAGTGGCCGTTGATGACCACATAAGCATTTAGTTCATCAGACATGGCCATTGCAAGATCAATACCCGGAGTATGATAAGGCACAAAAATAGCGTCAGGCCAAATATTGTACAAAGATTGTTTCCAGTTTTCTTGTGCGGTCAATACATTGATGGCAACTGGGTGAGTGTGCAATGTGTAGGTGCTTAGCATGGCATGCAGGAATGTTTCAATGGAGGGCTTACCAGTTGTTGACAGCTTACTACTTTGCATTGACTCATTGGCGACCACTTCCCTTTGTTTCTTATCAAGCTTATTCAGGCTGAAGCCAGATAGAAAAGTGCGAATGAATAAATAATCCACTGCCACATAACCACAATCTTGTGTGACTTCCGTGAGATTGATGCCCGAAGCCTTAACAAGCATGCGGTGATCATCTAGCTTTACAGATGTATTGCCGCCGCCTGCCTGAACCAAGTCAAATCGGTTACCAGCAAAAAAGGAAATTTGTTGCAGTGCTTGCTGGTGATTTACCATTTAATCTCTCCTAAGTCAGAGATACAGCTGATGTTGTCATGTTCGATGTAATTGGCTGGGTCGGTCAGCCAAAAGCTATTTATTCCAAGGCGTGTAGCCCCTTCAATATCCTTTTTAAAGTTATCACCAATCATGCAAACTTCGTTGGCCCTCAGGTTTAACTTTGCAAGTCCCAATTGAAACATGAATGGATGGGGCTTTTCGCAACCCGCTTCTTCGCTGGTAACCATACTGTCGGCCCAGTTATCTAATTCTAATTTTTCCACTTTTCTGTGTTGAATGTGGGCAGTCAAATCAGTGACTAAACAAATGGGAAGGTGTCCATAATCAGATAGTAACTTTCTTGCACCGAAGGAAAGTGAGAGGTTCTCAAGGAACGTATTCCAATAAATGTCATAAAATGAGATGCTATTTTTGAACGCGTTTATAGATAATAATTCACAAAGATTCTGAGCGTATAAGAGGCGGTTGTGTGAAGATGCTGATGCAGGGTTATTTTGCTTTACCTGTAACTTAGCCTGTTTATAAGCATTGGAAATCACATTTAGCTCGATGCCATGTTTTGAATTTATATAATTAATTAAGGTTTTTTGAGCGAGCTGGTGCAGAGGCTCGTAGCTGTAAAGGGTGTTGTCAATGTCTAGTAAGATACCTTTATACATGTTTAAGCACTCTGTCTTGCATGATTTCGCTGATGGCAAGTAACGTAAGAAACTGAATAATACCTGCATACCCAGGTTGCCACTTAGGATTGTCCAGCAATTCAGATGAGTTGGTGATGTAATTATTTACGTACCAATTAATATCAAGATTGAATGGCTCTTTACCAAATCGAATATACTGAGTTTTCAAATCCACTGAGTAATCCCAATGTATGTGGCAGTTATGATCCTGAAAAGACAATATTATGTCGTTTAATGGGATGCTTGCATTCACTGCAATCTCTAAACCTAACTCGCCCTTGTAACGGTGCCCTTCAAATCCTTCAAGTTGGGTTGGAAAAAGAGAGATCACTAAGTCACTAAATTGCTTTTGTGGTTGAATATAAAGATCAGAGTCTTCTTGCCTAGCAGTTAAAGATGTAAGTACTTGTTCTTCAGTATAGCCTCTGTGTTTTTTATCCCTTTCAATTTTCCAGCTAGTGCGTAATCGTTCATCAAGATCCAAGAAAATTTTCAGGTCGATAACTTTACGCATTTTAGGCAAATAGAATGGATGTAAACCCGCTAGTACAATGAAGTCTTTTGGTTTAATGGTGTCCGCTTCGGTAAATTTACCGGTACTGTGATCGTAATCGGAGCGCTTAATGGTTTTCCTGTTTTTTAATTGGCCTACTTGCTCGGCTTGGCGATGCAATAGGTTGGCCTTGGGGTCAAGGTGGGTATAGGCTTGCCAGTTGTCATTACCTCGCTCCCACTTATGATCGCTATCACCTTCTAGCTCTAGAAGTTCATGGTTAAAGATGGATCGCAGGTACCCTATTAATGTACTCTTTCCAGCTCCACTATCTCCACCTATCCCAATGATGAACGCTTGATCCATTGTATAGGTGCTATTGCTGCCTATACCATTTTTATAAAATTGATAAATTATTGTAAGTAACACAGCTTGAAGTGCCGTAAAAATAATATTTCCAATGGGCAGGTCGTTTATATTAATTCCCAATGATATTTCCTGTCCTAAAAACAGTAATTTTGAGTGGTCGTAATGATGAAAAAATAAGTAGTATAGGATGTATAGCCCAACTAACGACATGTTTAACATGTAATGCTGAAGCCCATCAAAATATCGAATATAAAAAATGGTAAAGAATGGTGCAACCCATACATACCATGCGGGAGAAGGCTCAATTAGTAGCAGGAATATGGAAAATAATGCACCTATACAGGCAAACAATAAATCTGCATTAATCTTTCTATAGGCAGCAAACCGTAGATAGATAATGGCAGCAGCCAAGAGGGGTAGGTAAACCTTAACAGTACCAATTTCAAAAAATGAATCGAAGATCATATTTTGCTTATGATTTTGCATGACCAGCTCTTCGTAACCGTCGCCGCTTGAAAGGTATGGAATAGATAGCCCTGTGTAGATTGTTAGGGGGATTAGTACCATGTAGGCAGTTTCTTTAAGTTTGCCTTGGTTTAGTAGGTAGATGGCAAATAGAGGCAGGGCAGCCACCGTATGAAATTTTGTAGATATGGCTGCACCCGCTAATATGGCAGAGTAAAGGTAGTAACGTTTGGCTAGCAGGTAGACTGAAGAGAACAGTATTGCGGTCGGCAATATGTCTAGCTGACCATGCATATAGGTAGAAAATAGAATGATAGGTGAAGCAAAATAGAAAATATAAATTTCTTTTTTATGCCATATAAATAGCCTTATTAAAATGGCAGTTATGACTAGGTCAGAAATTAGCAGTGGGAGGCCATACAATATACCCGCGAATACACTATTCTCCGGCAGTAATTGTAGCGGGTATAGAAAAACCGACAATATATACAGCATGAGAGGTGGATAGGGGAATGTCTCATAGGAAGTTTGTTGAAATTCCCATGGGTTCCCTCCATGCTCAATAAAATTGAGTACAAAGGGAATAAACAATTGGTCTTGATAGCCGGACGAGAATAAAACTAATAATATAATTTTAAGTAATAACGTGAGACTGAAGACCAGCTTAAATTTTTTAGAAAACGTTGGATCTTGAAGCACAGTAAGGCCCTTTATACACATAACACGAGGCTGTAGTGTACTTTTAAAAAATGTCCATATTTTTTCACCGTAGCTTAACAGCTATCACAAAACTGTGAAGTGGTGATAATGCTTTCCTATTAAAACTCATTCCATTGGGTTAGTTTGTTGTTGTTACTGTCGCGGGGCCGGTTAAGTTGAGTGCTATTGGATCAGGAAATGGTGCGTATAGATATTTGGCTATGGTTGGGGTTATTAAGTATTTTTAAAATACCCAGCCTAGTACTTTAGTTGGGTTTAGAGATTAAACTTGGTCTTCTTCAGGGTTATTCCCGGAATAATAAGTTTTCCGGGTAATGAAGTAATAGTTGGCTTAATTCGGCCTTTCTTAGGCCTTTCACCACTAATGAATATGAATGATCTATCATGCGTTCTACTTCAGAGTTGGGAATGGACCCGTCTAAGTAGATCGTGTTCCAATGTCTTTTGTTCATGTGCCAACCAGGTATGACTGACTCAAATATGTCCCTCAGCTCTATGGCTTGATCGGGGTCGCATTTAAGATTCATTTGCGGTTGTTGGTTGGGGCTTTTACCGCCGTTTGGGGAGATAAGTGCAAACATCTTGTTCATGACCTTGAATACCATCACCTCCGGGTCAAACGGGTAGCACAGCTCGGCTTCGGGTTTTTGGCTTAAATACAGTTGAGCTTGCTCAAAATCCATCT
>Ga0105348_1000329_pt1 | contig 35267 bp, 32 predicted proteins | sample EN8Hudsemesocosm_2_FD_83504 | JGI IMG/M metagenome (GOLD analysis project Ga0105348, IMG submission 83504) | Methane-oxidizing microbial communities from mesocosms in the Hudson Canyon - EN8C Hudson Canyon | ecosystem: Environmental > Aquatic > Marine > Cold seeps | place: Hudson Canyon... | reverse complement strand
GTTTTATTGGGGGCATTTTATTAGGACAGTATCGCGGTATCTTGAGACAGTTCTTGATCGTGTACTTTATCCTTTTGGTCCAACTTAATTAGTAGTGCCGGCAAGAATAAAAAGTCCCAAATGAGCGCGATAATAATCGTTAAGCCTACCATCAGACCCATAGATGAATTTACATCAAAGCTAGAGAATGCTAGCACAAAAAAACCAGCTGCCAGTACAATCGTGGTAGTGATAATCGGTTTACCCACATGACTAAAGGCATACATAACTGCGGCCTTGGCATCTTGCTTATAGTAGTCCCGAGCATGTAAATATTTAGTGATAAAGTGAACGGTATCATCGACTACAATGCCTAGGGTGATGGAAAAAATAACCGCTACTGCTAAGTTAACTTGTCCAACAAAAATACCCCAAAGACCAAAGGCAATCGCAGCAGGAAAGGCATTAGGAAGTAAACTGATCAAGCCATAGCGGGTGGAACCCAGGGAAATGATCAGAGTGAGGGTGACCAGAATGAGTGCGATAATGGAGCCTGTGAGCATGCTTTTAATGTTTCGCTGGCCAATGTGCGCAAACATTATTGATACACTTGCACCCGGTGTGACTAAGTCAGGTGCATGTTGTGCAAGCCATGCTTGTGCTCGTTCATCTAAGGCAATGAGTTCATTGGCTTTTTGATCTTTTACGCGTACACGTAATAGAAGAGAGGACTTATTGCTGTCTATTTGGTTATTTAAGTCTAAGCCATAAGGCAAAGACATCTCATAAAGTAAAATATATTGTGCAATTAGATCCCTGCGCTCAGGAAGCCGATGCCATTGAGGGTCATCATTATGCATATTTTGGTTAAGACGTTTGATGATTTCGGTAAAACTGCTGACATGAACGACTTCGGGTTGGGCAAGATACCAGTTGGCAAAATCATCAACTTTTTTCAAAAATTCTGGTTTGTTAATGCCGTTGCTTTCACCACTATTGAGTGAATAAGCGATCTGGTCAAAGCCTGTCAGATTCGCTTGTGTATAGTCTGCAGCTTGGCGAAAGGGAACATCTTTATGGAAGTAGCCAACGGTATCGTCATTGAGTTCATTCTTGAACGTAAAGCCCGCGAGTACAACTGCAGTAATCAAAAGCCCGTAAAAAATGGCGTTATGGTGGCGTATTGAGAAAGCACCAATGTGCTCAGACAGGGTTTTATGATCAGCTGGTTTTTGTGTTTTTTTCGGTTTCTGTGGTAGCAATAAAACCAGTGCAGGGAAAAATGTCATACTGAGTATAAATGCGGTGATCACGCCAAATGCTGCAATGCTTCCAAGTTCTTGAAAGGGCGGGGAATCACTGAAATTCATGCTTAGAAAGCCAATGGCGGTGGTTAAACTTGTCAGAAAGATTGGCTTCAGATTAACCGATAAGCTTTCTTTCATTGCATTCACACGTGACTTGCCTTGTGAGATATTAAAAAGATAGCCATTCATGAGGTGTACGGCGTCACAAACCGCTAAGGTAAGAATGACGATCGGGCAGGTGACATTTACCTGATTAAGTGCCAAGTCCATCCAACCCATAAACCCCATCGTCGTCAGTACGCTTAGCGCGATTAATACCACCGTTGAAAGTGTGCCGGCGAAAGAGCGGAGAATTACTTGAAGCAAGGCGACAATGATTATAAACATAAGCGGAATCAATTGTGTCATATCTTGCATCGACATTTCATTGAAGGTTTTATTGACCATGGTTTGGCCAACTAAGTAAATTTTTAAATTTGGGTTCTTAGCTTCGAATTGGTCACGTAAGTTACGGCTGTATTCAACCACTTCGGCTGTGGCAAGGTCGGCCTCATTCTGGTTTTCCGGTAAATTCAGGTTAACAGATACGGCACTTGCATGGGCCCTGTTCGAGATTAAAAAATTCACCAATAAGGGCTCAGATAGCGCTATGTTTTTTAATTGTTCTATTTTTTCTGCTGAAAGTTTATCAGGAGACGAAACCAGGTCTTCAACGATTAAGTCATCTTCATCAACCCAGGTGTGTTGGTAGTTCGTGATGGAATCAACGCGAGAAGAGAAGGGGACTTTCCAGGATTCGTCAGTTAAATCAATAATGCTTTGAAGTGTGACGGGGCTGAAAATTTGCTCATCTTTGGGGGCAATAACAAAGGTGATGTTATCACTCTTGATATAACGGTCTTGATTGTTTAAATGAGCAAGTAATTGAGGATTGTCGTCTGAGAAGAAAATTTTATAGTCACTCTCAAAACGTAAATGTTCAAGCCCCAGACTTAAGGCTGTGATGAACAATATACTGATTAAAGTAAATGCTAAACGATATTTGACCAGATATTCGGGTAATTGCTTGATCATAAAAATTCCTTTTTTAATTAGGGTTTATCTTTGTTCTCTTTTGCTTCTTGTTCTGCACGCTTGGCTTCTATCATGGCGCGAAATTCAGCCATTTCCTGGTCCATCATTTTTGGCGTCTCCAAGCATATTTTGCCCAGCTTTCCAGAGCGTAAGTCATTGAGAATTATCGTGGCAGCCTGATGCATGTCGACCTTACCACCCGACCTTAAACAGCCGCGCTTACTGCCAATTAATTTAAGTAAGGCTTCATCTCCGATTTGTGCGTTTTCTAATTTGTAGCGCTTTTCTAAGGCTTCAGGGTATTGTTTAGCTAAAAAGTCTAGGGCGAATAAGGCTACCAGCTCATATTCCATGGCGGTGTCTCTAACAGCGCCAGTCACTGCCAGACGATAGCCACAGCATGAGGGCTCCAGTTTTGGCCAGAGAATTCCTGGCGTGTCAGAGAGTACGATGCCGTTTTCAAGATTGATCTTTTGTTGGCGCTTGGTGACGGCAGGCTCGTTGCCTACTTTTGCAATTGTTCGTCCGGCAAGTGAGTTGATCAGGGTTGACTTGCCCACGTTAGGAATACCCATAATCATGGCGCTAATTGGTTTGTCTGAGTCTTTGCGGTGAGGTGCCAGCTTACGGCACAGGTTGCTAATAGTTTTCATTCGGTCATCGGTATTGGCGGATAAGGCTAGCGTTTTAACTGTATCATCCTGTTCAAAGCGAGCTTGCCAGAGTTTAATTATTTCTGGGTCGGCCAAATCGGCTTTGTTGAGAATTTTGATGTTCGGCTTGTCGCCCTTTAACGTCTGAATCATCGGATTGGCACTGCTGAAGGGGATGCGAGCGTCCAGTACTTCGATGACGACATCCACTTGAGACATGACTTTTTTTATTTCTTTTTGGGCTTTGTGCATGTGCCCGGGGAACCAGTTAATTGTCATGTGCGCTTCTTTTGTGAATATGTAAACGAATAATAGTTAGTCAAGATGCTATTTTGCCATGCTTGACTGCGTTATAACACTTGAAAATAGTTTGCACGGATGAGTTTTTTCCAACGGTGCTGCCTGTAACGATAGAAAATATGAGCATAGAGCCAAACCAACGGTGTAAATATACCTGCTTTAATATCAATTTCATCGGTATATCGGCAGCGCGTTTCTGTGAGCGTTTCTACTTTAATAAGGTGGTTCCATTGAGGAATAAGTCCGCCAGTTTCTTCTGTAAACTGCAGGTGATTTTGGTTATCAATCAGGGTAAATTTCAGTAAGTGTTGCCATGCTGGAATAAAACCAAAAAAGATGAGCCGACATTGCTCTGTTTTGCCTTGCTTCCATTCTAGTGGGAAATGATCAGCGCCTTCAAAGTGCAAGAAACCTTTGGTTATATAGCTAAGGGTACGGCTCTGTTTGACTGCTTTCCAGGCGTGTTCTGAGGATGTTGCGAATACGTTTGAAATCCGGGCTTTCATTTTTGTCCTTAATTAAAAGATGCTTGAATCAGTGATGATAAAGCTTGCTCTTAGAGTAAGGTCAATAGGAGGGGCAGATCTATCTAACAGGTTGGCGCAGAATATAAACCGATACGCAGCAACCAATGCAAGTCAGCATCACTACCGCCCATAATTTGGCTACAATAAACATGGAGAGAAGCATGCCTGCCCACATACAAAGCAAAACGCGTGTGCGTACATGGCGCTCGATTCCACCGCCATTTTGCCAAACAAGTAAAAATGGTCCGAGCTTGGGGTGGTTCATTAACCAGCTATGAAAACGTTCGGATGAGCGAGAAAATAGCCAGGCGGCTAACAGCAAAAAAGGCGTGGTTGGCAGTAAAGGTAAAAAGATACCTGCTACACCCAAAATGACGCAAAGACAGCCAATCGCTGTCATAAAATAGTTGAGGCTATGTTTCATTCGTTTTTAAGAGCCTGTTATGTCTTTATTTAAGAGGCTTAAATCCTCCTATCTCGTTCTCATGCGAAGCATGTACCTTAAATGTCCCGATTTAAGACTCCGCAGATTCAAATTATAAGCTTAGCGGATAAGCGTGTATTTTGCATGGACTCTTGAGCGAGTAAGCAAGATAATGCATCTAGTATTTTTATAACGTTTAACCAAGAATTTAATAAAGAGAGCTTTCATGCAAATTTCAAAAGATAAAATAGTCACCTTTCATTACCGTTTACAAGATGAAAACGGGCATGAAATAGAGTCATCCCACGGAGGGGACCCAATGGCCTATCTGCATGGACATGGCAATATTATTGGTGGTCTTGAAAAAGGAATGGAAGGTAAAAATGCTGAGGACGTTTTTTCGGTCACCGTGGAAGCAAAGGATGCCTATGGTGAGCGGAATGAAGAAGCCAAGCAGCGTGTGCCTTTAAAACACCTAAATGGTGACAAAAAGTCGAAAGCTAAATTAAAGCCAGGCATGGTGGTATCTATCAATACCGAAGAAGGCGAGAAGCAAGTGGTCGTGATTAAAGCGGGTAAATTTAACGTGGATGTTGATACCAACCACCCTTTAGCTGGGAAAATACTAACATTTGATGTGGATGTGCAGGAAGTGCGTGATGCAACAGATGAAGAAATTGCCCATGGTCACGCACACGGTGTTGGTGGGCATCATCACTGATAAACGATATAAACCTGCGCATTAACAAGTGCTAATGTTCCGTCAATAGCGCTTTATACTAAAAACAAGTAACGTGTTGGTTTTCGGAAAATCGACACAAAGCTCTTAGGAAATATTGAATATGAAAAAAACACTGATCGCCTTATTGGTAGCGGGTGCTGCCTCTTATAGCTTCGCGGCAGAACCGCTTAAATCGCTTGAGACGCAAGAACAAAAAGTTAGCTATAGCTTTGGTTTGGTGTTTGGAAAGCGTATGACCAATGACCTACCTGATCTGAATGTAGATGTATTTGTTCAGGGCTTGAAAGATGCTTTTCAGGGCAAGGCCGCGTTATTGACGGATGATCAGGTTGGTAAAATTCTGGAAGAATTTCAACGAGATATGCAGCAACAACAAATTGAGAAAGTTCAGGAAATGGGCGCGAACAATAAAAAGTCGGGCGCTGAATTTTTAGTAACAAATAAAGACAAAGAAGGTGTTGTCACTCTAGAGAGTGGTCTTCAATATAAAATCTTAACTGAAGGAAAAGGTGCTCAGCCTGGTTTAAGTGATGTTGTTAAGGTTCATTACTCCGGTTCATTGATTGGGGGTAAGGTTTTTGATAGCTCGGTTGAGCGTGGTGAGCCTGTCACCTTTCCTGTTAATGGCGTGATAGCAGGTTGGACGGAAGCGCTACAGTTGATGCCTTCAGGTTCGAAATGGCAGTTGTTTATTCCAGCAGAACTTGCCTATGGTGCAAACGGTAACCGTTCAATTGGTCCGAATGAAACTTTGCTTTTTGATGTTGAATTACTTGAGATTGAAAAGAAAAATTAATGTAGGGCGGAACTCGCCCACCAAAAGATCGTCGGTATTGCGGCTAATAGTCGCAATACCAAAGTTAAAATCTCCAGTAAGTCTCTCTTACTCATCAGTCTCCTGAAACTCAAGCCGTTCAAGTTCCGATACTGTAATTTGTTGTCCGCTAAGCGTGGTGAATTCTCTACCTTTTAGGTCTTTTTTATAGGCTTGGTAGTGATCGCTAGTGCCTGTTTGAGGATTGATGATTTTAATATCAAACATACGATGCTCATCTTGCCAATTTAGAAATACCATGACTGTACCGGTGACTAAAGTCAGTAACAATACGACGAAGGCAATGAGTTTTATATTCTTAGAGGGCGTTTGAGGGGTTATATTAATGACCCTTATTGGTCGTTCATTTAGTGTGGGTTTATTTTTATACCTAATAAATACAAATGCGCCCACAACAACAAGCACGGTAATTAGAAATTTTGTCAGCATGAACGCTCTCTATAAATCATACGTAATGACAGTGATATTAGCATTCATACGAAGAAAAAAGAAAACTAAGGCGTGGGGAACTAAAAAGCCGCTATTAATTTAGCGGCTTTAGCTAGGCAGGAGTGCTCTCTAAGCCAGTGAAGGGCTTAAATGCAGCAGGCAGCCATTTCCAGCAAGTGTTAAGCGGTAAGTAGCTTTGCTTTGTTCGATACCTTCAACTCTTTCAAGCACGCCTTTCTCGATTAAGAAATCTAACATTTCAATGCTTAGCTCTTCAAAACGGGTCTTTGCTGCAATTTCTGCTTGAGTGGCCGCTTCTTTGAAAGAGTACATGGCTTTCATGATGGCTGCTTCTCTATCAGAAATTTCAGGGATAGGGCCTGAGTATGGAGGGTACTGCGTTTCAGGGACTTTGCCATAAACTGATTTATAAGACGCTTGAATAGCTTGTATGTCCGCAACTTTATTATCCGTTAGCTGGTAAGTGTGAAAGACGCCAGATACTTTTGTTCGGTAATCGACTTGAGCCAGAAAAATGGGTAAGCCACAGTCTTTAGCAACGTGATAAAAACCGGTTTTCCACTTACTGACTGCGCCGCGCGTGCCCTCAGGTGTAAACAAGAAGAAAATACGGTCACCTTTGTGACGTTCAACAAACTCTTTGATTAAATCAACCTGGCCTTTGCCTTTTGAGGAGCGGTCTATCGGAATGCCACCCATCCATAAAATAAGCGAGCCAACTACGGGAATACGGCACCAACTTTCTTTAATAGAGAAGTACATTTTTATATCGAGCAGTATACCGGCTCCCATCGCGTAAAATATATCCCAGTTGGAGGTATGAGGTGCAGCAATCGTGATGCCTGCGCCTTCAGGTGCGATAGGGGTTAGTTTCCAGCCAAAGACTTTAAACCATACCGTGAAAAAAAACTTAAGCACATATTTAAAAAATATACCGTCGAAAATCGTTTTGTCGCGTATTTCTAATGCTTTTTTAGCCATAAAACTACAATACCATAAGAAGTTGTTGTATCTACGAATTGAATTAGGCGGTTATTGTAGCACAAACTCAAAAAAAGCTTACGTAGCTTTTTTGTGCTAAATTGTTGCTTCGTTTTTACCTGCTATTATTCATTCGAATAGGATATTTATATGTCAAAAACAGTTATAAATTTTGAATTGGAAAAACAAACAAAAAATAGTGTTCGCTATAAAGAAGTTCCCGAAGCGGGGAAGGCTCCTGTTGTTGGGTCTTTGTATGTTCAAAAATGGTTTGCAGGTGACTCAAAGAAACTGGAAATTACGATTGATAAGAAAGATTAGTTAGCTTCGAATGGTGCTGCCTTAAACGATAACGATTTGTTTAGTGGCTGTAGTTGGGACTTTTGAGGCACATACTTCACATGGGATGAGGTAATCTTACATTGTCATACTGGGAGTCTCACTCATTGTGATTCCGGTAGTCTCTTGAGCCGGTATCCACGTTTTTCAAGAGAGGTGCAGACCTTGCGACCTTTGAAGAGATTAGATTCCCGTAAGTAACCTCGGGAATGACATATGTTGCGTTGACCTTGTGAGCTCACAAGGCAAAGTGGTCATTCAACTGACTCGATATTTATCATAACAATCATTTTCTTAAGGTTTAAATGTTTGTGTCATACCATCCGAGGTTAGCACTACAATTTTATTTTTAATATCAACAATTGAAATGATGGATTTGCTGGCGGCGCCGCCATAAGCTTTACGAGGCGCTGCTTGCCACGCTCCTGTTTCTTTGTCAGACTTAATTTCCCAGCGCTTTATTTCACCCTGAAAAGTACCGACAGTTAAATACTTTTCATCTTCTGAAAATGTTGATGTGGTGTAATTTGTGTAGCGATTTGGGCTGCGAAATTTAACTTTGCCGGTTTTGGTATCCCAAACAATTGAATCTTCACGTTGGGCGGTGCTAAAAGCGAGTTTGCCTGAAGCTGAGATGGCAACATTTTTGATTTGATTGCTCATAGGCATGGAAAAAATCAGTGCGCCTTTTTTTAAATCCCATACTTTTGCTGTTTTGTCGTCGCTGCCGCTAATGCCTGTTAAGCCATCTTTGCTAAGCGCGGTAATACGTACTTCTGCTTCATGTTTGAAATTATGAATGGATATGCCTCTTTTCATATCAAAATAGCTCACTGTTCCGTCTCGCAGGCCCATCAGTGCTTTGCTGCCATCCCAGTTTAGCGTGATGCTGATAATGCGCTGGGGTGCTTGCCAGAATTGTTTGTATTTGCCCGATTCAGTACTCCATAACACCATGCTGTCTTCGACAGTGGTAACGGCATATTTGGCGTTACCAGAGATTGATGTGGTGCGGATAGAGCTTAATTCTCCTGATGCGTGATTCCAGTCAAATAGTCGTTCATTGCGTTTTAAATCCCATAAGCTACCGCCATGATGCACTGAGCCAATAACCGCTAGCTCTGCATTGGTGGATAATGCGCCGCTTAGTAGCCCTTGTGTTGCCAGTTGAAATTTCTTGTCCGGGCCTTTAGCGCAGGCACATAACAGGCAGGTGACTGAGAGTAGAACGAATAGTTTTAAGCGTCGCACATTTCATCCTTTCGTGAGCTTTATTCTGGTACTTGGATTTTATGTTCAGTATAGCGGATGTGTCGGAAAGGGGAGGGGTTTTTGCTTGTTGGTGCTGTACATGGAGATAAGATTAAGGAAGTAAATGGTTTACTTCCTTAAATTTCAACCAAGTGATGTGCTTTAACTTGGTTAGGCTGCCGTGTTGGCATGAACCTTATGAAGTGACTCAATTAAATTGTCTTCGAGCGCGAATCGGTCCTCCAGGGTTTTACCAAGAATTTCCAGTTCTTCGATTAAACCTTCGATGCCATCATCAACTTTGTGGATGTCGTCAAAACGGTCATTAAAGTTTAAAGCAATTTCGGTAGATTCTTGAATAAGAGGGATTACTTTTTTAGCAAGCTCAATTCCGCCATCATTGTATTCAGCCGCTTCAGCTACGAGTTGTTCGTAAACTTCGAAATGGCCGACAGAAACATAGTCAACAAGCACTTGGCAAAATGATTGGAATTTTTCAGCTTTGTTTTCCTGAGAGCTGCCTGGGTTAACAGACAGATCGCATAAGCGAACAATCAATTCCTTGCGCTCTAAAAGCCATTTGTCTATAAGGTCACTCACGCCACCCCATCGCTCTGCTGCATTTTTGCAATTATCGAGCATTTTTTACCCCTTAACCTACTACTAAAGTTGAATCTTATATAAAGCACATTGTGAAAAACCATTCACAGGGCTTAATGTTATTTTAATACCAGCGTTTTAATACTTATGTTAAGGCTCATCGAATTAAGGAGTCTTGTTGTATATCAACGGCATCATTAAAAACTAACGAATTTGCCGCAGACACGCAACAGTTTTTTTTTATTTTATGCCAACTCGGCTCTTTTTCTAAATAAAATGATCAGTGCAATAATGCTCATGCCGGTGAAAGCCAGTAAGCTCCAACCAGGAATTGAAATGTTGAACAAGGTCCATTGTACTTTGGCGCAATCTCCTGTGCCGCGTAGTGACATTTCGATGACTTCTAATAGTGGAAACACGTCTAACATGTAGTCGATGCCAGGGCCACAAGCGGGTACTTGCTCTTCGGGTAAGCTTTGGAGCCATAATTGGCGAATGGAAATGCTTGCTCCGCCAATGGCGGTGATAGCCAGTAATACCGAATATATCTTTTGACCAATATAAGCTGGATTATGCAATACCGCTATTAGAGCCAAAATGCCGAGGCCACTGAATACCACTCGCTGCATCATACACATCGGACAGGGGTCCATGCTTTTAAACGGTTCTATGAAAATAGCCGTACCTAATACGCTTATGCAGCCTATAAAGATTAATAAAAATAACAGTCTTGAATTGGGAAGCGTCATGGTTTGTTCCATTTGTATCTTATTGGTTAAGGTGATTTATATTGAGTATTCTTGAACAGACTGCAAATTGAGTAAATAGTTTCAGCTGAGAATTAATGTCATGTAATGTACTAAAATATAGATCTATCTGGGCAAGATTTTTTTTCAAGCCTATAATTACTCTTAAATAGCTTTGTGAGTAATCTATTGTTTTAATGCCTAAAAGCCATAAAGTAGCTGAATTTCGGCTAACCAAAAGTAGGCGCTCTAAGCGAAAGACTACCAGAATGACAGAGCTTGAGTAGTGCAAAGTACTCTCTTAGTTATAGACTTATAGTGACTTGAATAAAAAACTGAATTTATACAATCCAAGGGGCAAAATGAATATTTTTACCAGCAAATTTTTATGGACACTTTATTTATCTTTAATACTCACAGGTGGTGTCTGGGCTGAGGAAGAAGGAGGGGAGGCTGCTGCGCCAGTTGCACAATACTATAATTTAACCCCTGCTTTTGTAGCTAACTTCGGAGGGGGTAAGTCCAAAAAGCTAAAATTCCTGAAAGCCGATATTTCTGTCCGCTCGTCTAATGCATCTGCTATTAATGAAGTGAACAATCATGATGCTTTGGTGCGTCATCAGATTGTGATGCTGCTAAGTCGGCAGACAGAACAGACTTTATCTACCCCAGAGGGGCAGGAAGCGATTCGGGTAGAAGCTTTGAGCCTAGTGCAGGCTGTGTTGGAAAAAGAGACTGGCAGTGGACAAATAGAAGATCTGTTTTTTACCAGTTTTGTTGTCCAGCGTTAGTAAATTGAACTTAAAAACACTAAGCCAATTTACTAATAGGCCTTTCTAGCTCGCAAACCTCAACGCCGTCTTCCCAGCCAGCTTCCCATGCTGCTTCAACAATTTCGCCTGTATAAGGGCAGCGGCTACTCTCCATGCCCATCACTCCTGCCATATAGCCTTGTTGATAGGCTTTATTGAGTGAGTCTACGTCCCAGTATAAAGAAAAGTCTTTGGCCATGTGGCCGCTCCTTTCGTTAGACTGCCTTTTACTTTTACACGCGAACTTCTTGCGTCAGTAAAACCATGGTAAATGAATGCCGTGGTTAGAAAGCTACTGAAACTATAAGCTATTTCGATAAAAAGATATTCGGCTTTAAAAATGGCTGGGCAACGCCCGCCACACAAAAATATTACACTAGTGCCCACCAGAAGGTGGTGTTCTTTGGTTGCTTTCTACAAAGTTAAGCTGGGTGTATCCCCAGTTCCCTAACGCTCCCTACAAGCGTAAAAAACACCTTATTGGTATCATTTTGTTTCGTTATTTTACATTAGTGCAATGTTAGCTACTTCGCCAGAAACAATTTGAAATAATTGTTTTCAACAGGTAACAAAGTATCACAAGGCCTTGGGGGCAACAAACTGGAAGTGTCTAAAGGTGAAGGCTTACTCATTTTTAATGAATAAGGAGGACTTTGTGCGCACCAGAAATGTAAAGGTGCGCACAAAATAAACAAATATTTGAATTTACTCTGCCTGATAGTCTTGCAAAAATTGTTCAAAAGAAAGGTTGTCTTGAGATTTTATTTTATTGGCATCGACAAAAGATTTTTGCACAGATCTAACAAATTTTTCTTCGTTCACCTGAGCTTGCTTTGTCAGTATTGATTTATGTTTTTTAGATAGCTCGCCCGCAAAGTCCAGCCAGGATAATGATTCCTGCTTCATGGTAGAAAGTACTTGAGCAGAAGGACTAAGCTCAGGTTGCAGAATTTTAGTTCGCTGCTCTTTGAGCGTATGTTGATAACGATGGTCATCTTTGGCGGTATCGAGCACTTTGGCGAGTGAAAGCATGCTGTTTAATAACTGTTCACCACAATTTTGCAAGGGGACTTCCTTGTCATTGTATTTAATGCTTAAACCAGGCTTTCTGCCTTCATTTACGACCAAGTCAAAGTTTTGGTCGAGCGTTTGGCATTCTTCATCAGCAATGTAAGGTGAGTCTGTTAGCAAGCAGTGCAATAAAAATAGGTCCATGAAATCAATTTGCTGCTCAGAAATCCCTAGGGGCAAGAAGGGGTTTAAGTCTAGGCAGCGTACTTCAATATATTCAACGCCGCGTTCATTGAGTGCGTGACGCGGTTTTTCATCGGTACTCGCGCTACGTTTAGGGCGGACGGAGCTATAGTATTCGTTTTCAATCTGCAAAATATTTGTGTTGAGTTGAATAAATTCATCGCCCTTTTTAATGCCTATTTTTTCATAAGCAGGGTAGGGGGTTTGGATCGCTAGCCCTAAGGTGTGAGTAAAGTTATTCAAGGTATTAAAGCAGATCGATAAAGAAGACTGTGCGTTGTTATGGTAACCCAGGTCGCCCATTCGTAATGACGTCGCATAAGGCTTGTAATAGGTGCCTTGCTCATCAAATGGTTCTAAGGTGTGCTTTTTATTATCAAGAAAACTTTTGTCTAAAGCAGGTGATGCGCCGAACAGATACATTAATAGCCACGAATGACGTCTGAAGTTGCGGATCAGCGCAAAATATTGTTCTGATTTGAAATCCTGTAGTGATTGATTGTCTGATGAACTGGCTGGTTGCTTGTTAACATCGGCTTTCATGTTTTTCAATGCAAACCAAAAATCATCACTAATTGAAAAATTAAAATGCAGCCCTGCAATGCTTTGCATGATCCGGCCATAGCGAACACCTAAACCCTGGCGGTAAGCATATTTAAGTTGGCCAATGTTAGAGTCACCGTACTCCGCAATACGAATGCTGTCATTACCCTCAATTCGGCAGGGCATACTACCCGCCCAAAGGACTTCGTTACCAATATTATTGGCGACGTGCTGGTGTGTTTGTCTCAATGTCTTCAGTAAATCTTCCCGCGTTTGTTCTACTGGGGTGATCAGTTCTAATAATGCTTCTGAGTAATCCGTGGTGATCGTCGGGTGACTGAGCGGGTGTCCTAGTGCTTCAGGATGATTGGTTTGGGAAATATCATGTTGCGGGTCAGCGCGTAAGCCTTCTTTTTCAATTCCTCTGGCGACAGGTATGCCTTTCGTGCCAACATATTTTTCAAGTTCGGATAATTTATCGGTATATGTTTCTGATAAATTCTGGGTCGAAAGTGTTGGTGTCGTCATTTTATTATCCTGTCTGTTAGCCCTATTGGCTGAGGCGTGATTATAGCGATTATTTCAGTGGATATAAGCTATTAAATCGAGATCATTGCTGCCATAAAGTGAAAAACTCATTCTCGTCTGTCGAACGAGCGTCTTTTTTAGTAAGTGTTTTATTCGTCTTTGTTTGAGACGCTTACCTCTCCTCATGTCATTCCTGAGGACAAGGTGAATTGCGAAGCAAGAGAGAGCCACCTGGGTGGCACTTCATCGGGAATCTATTCTCTTCAATGTCGCAAGAGCTGCACCTCTCTTGAAAAACGTGCATACCGGCTCAAGAGACTGCCGGTATAACAATGAGTGAGACTACCGGTATGACATTGTAAGGTTACCTGGGCCCATGCGAAGCTTGTTTCTCGAAAGACCCATTATTAGTCACTTTTTGGCCTTACTGAAAGCATTTGCCAATGCACCTGCCATCATGGAGTTCGAGGGCGCTTCACTACGTGCAGGGACTGATTTTTGATGACGGCTTTGTTGAGGTTTTTCCGTTTCACTGCTCTTTGTTTTACTAGAATGCGCTTCATCGGACATCTTCATGCTCAGTGCAATGCGCTTACGCTGTATTTCCACCTCAATCACTTTTACCTTCACAATGTCGCCAGTTTTCACTACGTCACGAGGGTCTTTGACAAACTTATCAGCCAGAGCCGAAATGTGCACCAAACCGTCTTGATGAACGCCGATGTCAACAAATGCGCCAAAGTGTGTGACGTTTGTGACCGCGCCTTCCAGGATCATGCCAGGCTTCAGGTCTGACATGGTTTCAACGCCTTCCTTGAATTCAGCAAACTTGAATTCAGGGCGTGGATCGCGTCCGGGTTTAGCTAATTCACTTAGTATGTCCTGAACCGTAATTATACCGGCTTCTTCGCTGATAAAGTCATTGGCAGACAGCTGCTTTAATAGCGTGGTGTTGCCGACTAATTGTTCCAGAGAGAGCTTGCTTTTTTTAGCGATAGCGTTAACTGTTTTATAGGACTCGGGGTGAACGGCTGAGGCGTCCAGAGGGTTCTCTCCTGCGCGAATACGTAAGAAACCAGCGCATTGCTCAAAAGCTTTAGGGCCGAGTCTGGGGACTTTCTTTAACGTATCGCGCTTGGTGAATCGTCCATTTTGGTCTCGAAAGTCGACAATATTGCTAGCGATGGTCTGACTAAGGCCTGATACTTTGGCTAGTAAGGGCGCTGAGGCAGTATTTACATCTACACCGACCGCATTTACACAATCTTCAATAATGGTGCCTAAACTGCGATTTAGCTGTACTTGGCTAACATCGTGTTGGTATTGACCAACACCGATGGCTTTGGGTTCAATTTTAACTAATTCTGCTAGCGGATCTTGCAAGCGGCGGGCAATGGAGACAGCGCCTCGAATGGTGACGTCCAGATCAGGGAACTCTTTGGAAGCAAATTCAGAGGCAGAATAAACGGATGCCCCAGCTTCACTTACAGTAATACGGGTGAGTTTCAGTTCTGGATAACGTTTCATTAATTCGGCCGCAAGTTTATCGGTTTCACGTGAGGCTGTGCCGTTACCAATACTAAGTAATTTTACCTGATGTTGTTTGCAAAGCTTGGCGATGGTCTCGATAGAGGCATCCCACTGGTTCTTTGGTGCGTGAGGGTAGATCGTTGCATGGTCAACATGCTTACCTGTTTCATCTATCACGGCGAGTTTCACTCCCGTGCGTAAACCCGGATCTAAACCCAGGGTTGCTTTGGCGCCAGCGGGTGCGGCGAGTAATAAGTCTTTCATGTTGTCGCCAAACACATCAATGGCTACTTTTTCAGCTAGTTCTCTCAGGCGGCCTAGTAAGTCGGTTTCAATATGAAGATTGAGTTTAACTCGCCAGGTCCAGCGTACCACTTCTTTAAGCCAGGTATCCGCCGCCCGTCCTTTATCTTGAATGCCAAAATGTGCAGCAACTTTGCCTTCGAAAGGGTGAATGCTGCTGCGGTCACTTGGGTCATAATTGTCGGTGACAATGCTTACGTTTAATATGCCTTCATTGCGGCCCCTGAAAAGAGCAAGTGCTCGATGCGAAGGTACTTTTTTGATGGCTTCCTGGTAGTCAAAGTAATCCTGGAACTTTTCGCCCTTGGCTTTCTCTGCTTCAATGACCTGACTTTGAAGTAAACCTTGTTCCCACATGTCATGTTTTAGTTGCTGCAATAAACGTGCATCTTCACTGAACTTTTCCATCAAGATATATTTAGCACCATTAAGTGCGCTTTGAATGTCGTCAACGCCTTTTTCAGTATTAACAAAAGAATGGGCCTGTGTTTCGGGGTCGAGTACGGGCTGCTCGAAAAGTGACAGCGCCAAAGGTTCAAGCCCGGCTTCTATCGCTATTTGCCCTTTTGTACGGCGTTTGGTTTTGTAGGGGAGGTATAAATCTTCCAGCTCGCCTTTGGTACTCGCTGAGCGTAGCTGTTTTTCTAGAGAGTCGGTGAGTTTTCCTTGCTCGTTAACACTGCTTAAAATCGTCACGCGACGTGCTTCTAATTCGCGTAAATAACGTAAACGTTCTTCTAAGGATCGTAACTGGACATCATCCAATGAGCCTGTTACCTCTTTTCGGTAACGGGCAATAAAAGGGATGGTAGAACCTTCGTCAATCAATGCAATGGTTGCATTTACTTGCTGTGGTTTAACTTGAAGTTCTTGAGCGATTCTTTGAGCGATTTGAGCTGTAGCTGAGTTTTCCATGAAATACCTGAAAAAAATCCATAAGAAACACAATAATGGAGGCAAGAAATTAAATTTAAACCCCCTACTTGGGTGCCGTGTTTAAAAATATACACAAGGTTCAATAAGCCAGGCAAGCCAAGACCAAAGCCCAAAACTCAGAAAAGTCATTCACTACCACTTCAGGTTTGTCGGGGTAGCGTTCATTACCGGGGAATATTTTTTTTAGCCAGCTTTGGTCCCATTGTGCACCATTGAAAAATACCGAGGTGACGCCCGCAGCATTGGCGGCAATGATGTCGGTGGTGCTGTCGCCGACGTACCAAACGTCTTTAAATGCATCACAGCCTATCTGTTCGCAGGCTTCGAAAACTTGATCAGGAAAAGGTTTTCTTTTTTGGGTGTCGTCACCGCAAATATCCACATCAAATAAGTTCGCCCAACCGGTTTCTTCTACTCGTTGCACTTCTTCGGCAAAAAATTCCCGATCACGGTTGGTGATGATACCTATTTGCAGGTCGATATTTCTTAAGCCCATTAGCATGCTTTTAACATTTGGCTCAAAAGGCAGTACCGTGCCAAAGTGATTGCGGTAATGGTGGGTGAAAGTCTTGTGAGCGACTTGTTTAGCTTCTTGGTTATCGCCAAACAACACTTCAAAAATATCGGTGCGGGATATTTTTCGGTCAATTTTTACCTTGGGGTGCAGTTCTTGATAGTGTCGTACGTGATTGACTAATTTAGCATCTTCAGGAGATTTACATTGCTCTGGGCTTACAAGCTGGTCCATCAGGCCGAGCTGTTCAAACTCAGGAATCATGTCGTCAACCGCGTGATACATAGCGTCGAGTGTATCTACAAGAGTGGCGTGCCAGTCGAATAGAATTACTTTGGGTGTAGTTAACTTGACGACAGCAGGATGCCAGTCGGCTTCAATGCGTTTGGGTGGTGGTTCTCTTGGCGGATAGGCTTTGGGTCTTATTTTACTAACAAGCTCATCAAAAACCGGCCGGCCTTGGGTTAATTCATCAAGTTGTAGTTGGTTTAAGGCCTCCATTAATTGCTCAAAAGAGTCAACAACGAGTTGAGGTGCTTCAGGGTTGTGTTCTTTGTGCGCGATAATGCGGTCTATCCAGCGTTCTTCCCAATGAGCACCATTAAAAAACACCCGTGTGACTCCCGCATGAAGTGCTGTGATCATATCAGTATGGCTATCGCCCACATACCAAATGGATGCGTCTGTATATTCACCCGCATGGTCAGTGGCTTGATGAATCACATCTGGTGATGGCTTGTAGTCGGCCACATCATCAGCACATACTGTTGTATTAAACAGGTCTTGCCATTTTCCAGCATCCACAATGGAGAGTTCATGGTCTAGAAATTCGCGGCTGCGATTGGTGGCCACGCCAATTTTAATTCCCAGGCGTTTAATGCGAGTAAGGTATTCAAATACACCGCTCTGGTAAGGTTTCACTTCACCGTAATGGGAACGGTAACATTGGTTGTAGGCTTGATGCGCCAAACTCCGAGCTTCAGGATCTTCTGCGAAGATAGCATTAAATATTTCAGTACGCGAGATGCGCCTTTCGGCCAAAATTTTAGGGTGCAAGCGTCTGAAAATACGAATATAGCGGACTAACTTTACATCTTCTTCACTTTTGCAGTGTGCTTCCGGTGTGAGGTGAGAAACCAGATCAAGTTCTTCGAGCTGCGGCAGCATTTCTTCCATGGCGGAATACATGGCATCCAGCGTGTCTACCAAGGTGCCATGCCAGTCAAAAAGAATAAGTTTTGGAACGCTTAACGGTGGTGCTGTTTTTGAAAAGGTTTCTGTCGATAAGGTTTCGCTAGACATAATGACGCCCTTATTTTAGTTAAAACAAGCTATATATCTTAAAATATAGCTTGTTTTAACTAAAATTCAGCAGTTCTTTAATAATTGCTTTTGTAAATACATGGCAATAACATATTCAGAAATATCTGTTTACTGTAAAGCCATAATCTTCTTAATATCCTCGGCTTCCAGCGTTTCATGTTCCAGCAGTTCATTTGCCAGGCGGACTAATTCCTCTTTATGCTCTGCCAATAACTTATCCGTTGCTTGCTCGCTACGTTTAACCAGCTTTTCCACTTCTTCATCAATCAGTCTAGCGGTATGGTCGCTAAAATCTTTGGGCTGAGCCATGTCCATGCCCAAGAAAGGGTGTTCTTCGTGTTGGGGGAAGTTAACAGGGCCGAGCCCTTCGCTCATGCCCCATTGTGTGACCATTTGTCTGGCTAGGCGGGTGCATTGTTTTAAATCATCGGCGGCGCCTGTGCTCACCTGACTTAGCATTAGTTTTTCTGCGCCACGTCCGCCAAGCAGGATGCATAGGCGTTCTTCCAGATAGTCTTGAAGGAAATTTACTCGGTCTTCGCTGGGTAGGCTTTCTGTCATGCCTAGGGAGCGGCCTCTGGGAATGATGGTGATTTTGCTTAGCGGGTCTGAATTGGGGGAAAGCATGGCTGTTAAGGCATGTCCTGCTTCATGATAGGCGATACGCTTTTTGTCTGTCTCATTTAAAACTTCTTGCCCGACGGAACCTAGGATTATTTTGTCGTGGGCAAATTCGAAGTCATCGTGATCGATTGAGGATTTATTGAAGCGTGCGGCGTGTAGTGCAGCTTCATTGACCAGGTTTTCAAGGTCAGCTCCTGAAAAGCCGATGGTTCTGGCTGCGTAATACTCAATGTCGACATCCGCTGCGATAGGTTTTTTTCGTGTGTGGACTTGAAGTATTTGTATTCTGGCTTTCTTCTGCGGTAGTTCTAGCGTCACTTTACGGTCGAAGCGACCAGGGCGCATTAATGCCGGGTCTAATACATCTGGGCGGTTGGTAGCTGCGAGTACTACTACGGGATCGTTTGTGGCAAAACCGTCCATTTCGGCTAATATCTGGTTGAGTGTTTGTTCTCGCTCGTCACTCCCTCCGCCCATACCTGTGCCACGTACGCGGCCAACGGAGTCAATTTCGTCAATAAAAATAAGTGCAGGGGCTTTTTCCCGAGCTTCTGCGAACATGCTGCGTACCCGTGATGCGCCGACCCCGACAAACATTTCAATAAACTCCGAACCACTGACGCTGAAAAAAGGCACGCCTGCCTCTGCGGCGCATGCTTTGGCTAGAAGTGTCTTGCCGGTACCTGGAGGCCCCATTAGTAGAATACCTCGAGGTAGTTTTGCGCCTAATTTGCGAAATTTCTCCGGTTTGGTGAGGTATTCGATGACTTCTCTCAAGTCTGTTTTGGCAGATTCCAAGCCCGCTACTTCATCAAAGCCGATGTGCACGTTTATCTTTTCATATAGCTTGGCTTTCGATTTGGAAAAGCCAAACATGCCGCCACCGCCGCCCATACGTGATTGCAGGGCGCGATTACTGTAAGCAAAAAAGCCAAAAACAAGTATCCAGGGGAGAATGCCTAGCACCAGTCTTAACCAGATTGGGCTTTCGCTAGACTTTGCTGTTATTTTAACATGATGCTTTTCAAGCAAGGGCATTAGGCTCGCGTCATCAATGTCAGGTTTTATGCTGATAAAACGCTTGCCTTTTCCTTGAGGTGTCGTACCCGTGCGCAGTCCTGTGATTTGTTTACCTTTGAGTGTTATTTCGCTAACGGTATCCAGTTTGACCATTTCTTTAAATGCTGAATAGGGGACGGTTTCAAGGGCTTTGTTGGTGTCCTGAATAGCGTTGTAATAAATAAAGAAGGTAATAATCGTGAATATTATTGGCCGCCAGTCAAACATGGGGTGTGGACGTTGAGGGTTATCGTTATTATTTTGTTTTTTTTGTGATTCTGGCACGAATGAGGTCTCCACCTTATTTATCATATTTTTTTTAATATTATGCTGATGTGCTTTTTTTAGCGATCATTTTTTTAGTGGTCATCATTGGGAGAAATTACCCCTTTTTCTTCTAAAATCGCTCGTAAGCGTTCAGTTCTTAAGTAGTTTACAAACATGTCAGTCAAGCCTAGCAGTGAGGATGAACGAACGTTTAGGCGCTTTTCCTCAGGTATGGCAAGTACTTCAACATAATCTACAAACTTAAAAAGGTCAGAATAGCTTTTTGCGTAAATGTAGCCCGTGTATTGGTGTTTTATTTGAGTGCTAGGTAGGCTGGCAATTGCATCTTGGATAATGGGCCAAGCCTTTTCTAAAGGTATGCTTAATTCAAAAGGAGGAATGCTATGAACGAAGGTTGTTGCTTCTGTTGATGCGCAGTTGTGTAACGGTGGGCACCAGTATAGTGAACGTGTAGTATCTGTTTCTTCTAACGGAAAAACAACACAGCCACTTAGCCTGGAAAGTAATAGACTTCCAAGCATGATACGAAAAATGATCTTTTTTGCAGGACCCATAGAACCTCTATTTGGATTAGTTTCAGTAATAAATCACAGTATAACAAGATGAGTGAGTGTTGGAGGGTGAGGATTCGGCCAAATAAAAGCAGAGGTTTTACTGGCAAGCTAGCGCGTGACATGAAAAAATTAACCCCTGACTTTAACGAAAGAATGATAGAGCGAGAGAGTATTTAGTGGGTCTAAATCGATTAAATCCCAAGCAGCGTGAAGCGGTAGACTATGTTGGCGGTCCTTTGTTGGTACTGGCAGGGGCTGGTAGTGGTAAAACCAGTGTAATCACTCGAAAAATAGCCTACTTGATTCAAGGTTGTGGTATCAAAGGGCGGCACATTGCCGCGCTGACCTTCACCAATAAAGCCTCTCGTGAGATGAAAGAACGGGCCAGTAAATTGGTTGCCGGGCCAGATGCTCGGGGGTTAACGGTTTCTACCTTTCATAATCTGGGTCTGAATATTATTCGTAAAGAGCATAAAGCCCTTGGTTATAAACCTGGTTTTTCTATTTTTGACGGGGAAGATGCAAAAGCATTAATTCGCGATTTGATGATGAAAGAGGGGGACGAAAATAGTGACAGCCTCAATTACTATCAGATGGAAATTTCAAACTGGAAGAATGCTATGCTCTCTCCAGAGCAGGCCCTTCAGCAAGCAAAAACACCTGATGACTTAGTGCTGGCAAATGTATATAGCGTTTATGATCGTTATTTAAAAGCCTATAACGCCTTGGATTTTGATGACCTGATCCTCAAACCTGTACAGCTCTTTCGTGATCACCCTGATATTTTGTCCAGATGGAGACTGAAAATCCGCTACTTGTTAGTAGATGAGTATCAAGATACCAATATGGCGCAATATGAACTGGTAAAACAGATTGTTGGGGATAGAGGTTCGTTAACGGTGGTAGGTGATGATGATCAGTCTATTTATTCCTGGCGAGGGGCGCGACCTGAAAACCTGGCCAAATTAGAAGTGGACTTCCCCACGCTAAAACTCATTAAATTAGAACAAAATTACCGTTCTACCAGTTTAATACTGCGGTCTGCGAATAAATTGATTGCGAATAATCCGCATATGTTTGATAAGGCTTTGTGGAGTGAGTTGGCTGCGGGTGAACGTATTAGGGTGGTGCGTTGCCGTAGTGAAGATGCGGAATCTGAGCAAATTGCTGCTGAAATTCTTGATTTGAAACTTAAGAAGAACGTCCCCTTCAAAGATTTTGCGGTCTTGTATAGGGGTAATCACCAGTCGCGTTTGCTGGAAATCAAGTTGAATGCTTTTCAGGTGCCTTATCGCATGTCAGGCGGTTCGTCATTCTTTTCGAAGAATGAAATCAAGGATGCAATGGCCTATTTGCGACTGATCGCAAACCCAGATGATGATGCGGCATTTTTACGTGTGGTGAATGTGCCTAGACGTGAAATCGGCCCATCAACACTTGAAAAATTGGGTATTTATTCAACCGAGCGTCAAATCAGTTTATGCCAGGCAGTTAATGAAGTGGGCTTAGAACAGACCCTAAGCGGTAAACCTTTAGATCGGGTGCGACGCTTTAGTGACTGGTTACAGCGTATTACCGAACGTTGTTATCAAGAAGACCCGATTACCGTGATCAAGCAGTTGTTTACAGATATCGAATACGACCAATGGCTGTACCAAAATGCCAATACCCCCAAGCAAGCTGAGCGGCGCATGGAGAATGTTTGGTATCTGGTCGACTCGCTGAAAAATATGCTGGAGAAAGATAAGGGTACTGCTGATGAAATTGGTATAGACGAAGCTGTTTCAAAACTCATATTACGCGACATGCTTGAGCAACAAGAAGAAGACGATGATAGCGACAAAGTTCACTTGCTGACGCTGCACGCCTCAAAAGGATTGGAGTTTCCGCATGTATTTATCATGGGGTTGGAAGAAGAGATACTGCCACACCGCAATAGTATCGAAGAAGACAATATAGAAGAAGAACGGCGCTTGATGTATGTAGGCATTACCCGAGCAAAACAAACGTTGGCATTAACTTACTCGGCGATGCGTAAACAATACGGTGAAAAGTACGAAACTATTCCTAGTCGCTTTCTGGATGAACTGCCAGATGATGACTTACAGTGGGAAGGGGGTGATCAACAAGATAAACAGCGGGCACAGGAAAAAGGTAAGAGTACGATGGCAGCACTACTGGGAGGGCTTAAATAAATCGCTTAAAACCATGAATCCGTTTCATGACGGTCTATATTCGATAAAGGAATGGTAAGAAACGGAATACCTAAAGCATCGGTTTTAACCACTGCTTGCTGAACTTTACTACGATTTTCAGAGCCTGTTTTACCAATATAATAGTATAGCTCGGAAATCCCATGAAACTTTTCTAAGGTGATGATGTTCAGTGCTGTTGACTCGTTAAAACCGGGTATATAACCCAATGGTATTGAAATACCAAAATTGTCAAAGTCAGTGCCTAATGAAGTATAAAAAACGGTCATGACTCTGTCAGATTCTGCTTGAGTTTTGGCGATGCTTGCGCCATATCTACTGGTAAGTTCTGTTGCCAAGCGATGATCTGCATAGTTCTTAAGTGGAGAGTCGCTCAAAAAATAAGAATTAATAAATACTTTTTTGTCTTTCAGCTCGTCAAAGTTGGCATCTTTTAGATTGGAAATTAAATCATCAATACTATGAGTGATTAACCGCTGAGAGGTCGAGCCTGATAAGGAGTCTTGAATGTGTCTTGTCGAGCAAGCACTTAACATAAGGCAGATGAATACGGCGCTAAGAAGTTTCAGGCCCATAACTAATATTCCAGAATAGTAAAAATTATGCACCTCACATTATATGAACTTTCCAAATAAGACCAGAACAAAGCATCTTTAGATAAATGCTCTTGCTATCGTTGTGATGGTTGCCATGATGACTAATGGTAGCAAGAAAAGAATGGTGCTAGAATGCGCTCAAAATTTTTATGCTTGAGGAGTGCTAAATAATGTCAATGGCTGATCGCGATGGTTTGATTTGGTTTGATGGTGAAATGGTTCCATGGCGAGATGCGAAAATACATGTATTAACGCACACTTTGCATTATGGAATGGGGGTATTTGAAGGGGTACGTGCTTATCAAAATGATAAGGGCACGGCTATTTTCAAGCTTAAAGAACATACCGACCGTTTGTTCCGCTCTGCGCATATCATGAAAATGGATATGCCTTATGATAAAGAAACACTGAATCAGGCACAGTTAGACGTTGTGAAAGCGAACGACTTACATGAAGCTTACTTGCGTCCAATGGTATTTTACGGTTCAGAAGGTATGGGCTTGCGTGCAGATAACCTGAAAACTCATGTGATTGTTGCTGCTTGGTCTTGGCCTTCTTATATGTCGCCTGAAGCGATGGAAGTGGGTATTAAGGTGCGTACTTCTTCTTACACGCGTCATCATGTCAATATTAGTATGTGTAAGGCTAAAGCAAACGGTCACTACATCAACTCTATGCTCGCTTTAAATGAAGCTTTGGAGAGTGGTTGTGAAGAAGCATTATTACTGGATAATGAAGGCTATGTCGCAGAAGGTAGTGGTGAAAATATATTTATTATTAGCGATGGTGTTATGTATACACCAGAATTAACGTCTTGTTTAGACGGCATTACTCGTAAAACGATCTTCAGCTTTGCTGAAGAACTGGGTATTGAAGTGCGTGAAAAGCGTATTACTCGTGATGAAGTGTATGTGGCAGATGAAGCTTTCTTTACGGGGACTGCAGCAGAAGTATTACCTATTCGTGAGTTGGATGGCCGTAATATTGGTACAGGTTCACGGGGTCCGCTAACCGAAAAATTCCAAACAATGTACTTTGACGCTGTAAAAGGTCGTCGTCCTCAAAATGCAGATTGGTTAAGCGCTGTTTAACTCCTAATGCCTAACGCTTGAAAGGTGAGTCTATGAAGATCTTGATCATAGGCCCATCTTGGGTTGGCGATTTGGTGATGGCCCAGAGTTTATTTATGACGCTGTGCCATCAATATGATAACCCTCAAATAGATGTACTGGCTCCTGCCTGGAGCGCTCCCATTCTTGATGTGATGCCTGAAGTGCATCAATCTATTGAAATGCCTATCGGTCATGGTGAGCTTCAACTCAAGGTTCGTAAACAGTTAGCTGCCAAGCTGAAAGCCAAGGTTTATGACTGGGCGATTGTTTTACCAAACTCCTTCAAATCTGCTCTTATTCCATGGTTGGCGCATATTCCTAAACGCACGGGTTGGCGTGGTGAGTTTCGCTATGGTTTATTGAATGACCTACGCACGTTAGATGCAGGAGTTTTCACTAGGACGGTACAGCGTTATGTCGGTTTAGCCTTTTCGAAAGGAACGAAGCCTGATGACTTTATTTGCCCTAATCCGAAACTCGTACTTACTGACGAACGTATCAAATCAGTTATGTTGGAATTTGGTATCAATACCCAAAAACCGATTTTAGCTTTGTGTCCAGGCGCAGAATTTGGCCCAGCGAAAAAATGGCCTGTACGATATTTTCAGGAAATTGCTGCTTTTCATATTAAGCGTGGTGGGCTGGTGTGTTTGTTTGGTTCCGGGAATGATAGAGCTGTATGTAACAATATAGTGGAGAGTTTTAGCGTGCAAGAGGTGAAAAACTTTGCTGGTAAGACAAGCCTGCAACAGGTGGTTGCTTTATTGTCGCAGGTGGATCAAGTAGTTACGAATGATTCGGGCTTAATGCATATCGCTGCAGCATTAGGGCGCCCTGTTGTGGCTGTTTATGGTGGGACTTCAGAGTACTTTACCCCGCCACTTAGTTCGCTCAGTAGAATAATTTGTTCCGATACTGATTGCCGACCATGCCAGAAACGGACCTGTCCTTATGGGCATTATCACTGTTTGGAAGAGGTCAAGCCAAAGCAGGTGACAGAGGCTTTGGTGGAGCTTTCTTTATTCTCATGTAGGTCAGAATAAATCCGTAACGACCTACAGGTACTGCTTTGCATGATATCCGAGAGCCTTTAAAGTTTTAGCCTAACCCTCTATTTGCCAACGCTCAATCCTATTGCGACCATTTTCTTTTGCTTGATAAAGCGCTTTATCTGCTTGTTCGAATAAACTACTTCCATCCAAGCCTTCATCGAATTCGGCCATGCCAAATGACATTGTGATTTGAATATTTTCATCACGAAAATGAAACGGTAGTCGACAAATCATTTCACGTGTTTTTTCAATGACTTGTTCAGCTATTTCAATGTCAGTTTCGGGTAAAATAATGACAAATTCTTCACCGCCATAGCGGGCAACAAAGTCGGTTTTACGTATACGGTTTTGCACTTCTTTAGCCATAATTTGGAGTACTTTATCGCCTGAAAGGTGACCGTATTCGTCATTTATTTTTTTGAAGAAATCGATATCAGCCACGACCAGCGTTGCAGGTTTTTTGTAGCGCTTCCAACGTTCAAGCTCTAACTCTAAACGCTCATCATAAGCTTCACGATTTGGTAATTTTGTGAGCGAGTCACTTAAGGCTTTACCACGCTCCTCCTTGAGTCGTTGGCGTATATACAGCGCCTCTTGCTCCATAGCCTCAATGCGGGTCTGTAAGGCTTTTACTTCGGAGGCTTTATCACTTTCGTGCTGCTCAGCATCTACTGAGTGTTGGTCAACGGCAGTTGAAATATTGTCTAAATGGCCGGTTATTGATTTTTTTAAGTCTTCTATATCATTAGCATTCGAGACTTGTAGCGACATTTCGCTTACATGTTCACGTACTGCACGATCAAGCTCTATATTTTGACCATGCCATTCTTGATCAGATTTTTGACTTTCTTCAATGAAATTTTGAACTTTGATGAGTCGTTCATCAAGTAACAGTAAGAAGGCTTCAAATTCGCGTTGGCCTTTGCCTATCACTGAGATAATCAGGCTGGCAAGATCATCAAGTGTTGGCCCCAGTTCATACCAGACTATCTCTCCTTCTATCTGGTCGCGCAATTTGGCTACTTCACGATTAGCGCTTTCTGGAAAGGTAAGCTGATCCAGAAGATTATTTAAAGTCCCCTTAACATGACGCGCAATAGATGAAAATCCAGGTGCTAATTCAGTGGATTCACTTAGGTCTTCTTCTGTTTCCAGCTCCAGGTCTTGTTTGAGTTGCTCTAACTCGGGTACAGCTTCAGCTTCCATAGACTGAACTTCACTTTGGTCTACACCTCCCCCCATTAAACGACTTAGGAAACTTACTTCTTTTTTAGCAGGCTCAACAATTTCTTTTAGCACTTCAGCTTGTAGCATGGCATATTCAGATAATATGCCAGGATAATCTTGAAAGCTTGAAATGTTTTTATTTAAGGATTTTGACAGTTTACGCAGGGCGCTTTTTTGTTTTCGTGGTACTTTAAATGTTTGCAGTTGCTCAATGAGTTGCCCCATCGCTTTCACAATACTTTCTATATTCTGTTGTTTGGACTCATCTGCAGTAAGAATAAGCTTATCAATGCGTTTGAGGCGTTTTTCAAGGTCATTATTTTCAGGGCTTGCAGTACGAACAGCCGTTCGTAGACTGGCAAGTTCTTTGTCTAGTGCATCACTGATATTTTCGGCTGCAAGGCTGACCCGAACTAGAATTCGTTGTAATAACGCGGCGTAATCCTCGGCGAACTTTCTTTGTTCATCAAAGGATTTATTTTGTTCAAAATATTTGTCTTTCCAACGTTCCAGTTCATCTTTTGTATCAGGGTTTGAGCTCATGGGCACTCCGAATCATTTGCATAGATTACGTTTGACCCTACATCTTTTTATTAATCATTCTAATAATGAGGGCACGTCATCTGTTATCTTTTGACTACGAGCATTGACTAATAAATTGGGCAAAATGCGGCTCATAAAATCACTAATATAGGATAAAAACAGTGATCCCATATTGCTGTCAAAGTGAGTGACATCTTTACTGCCTAAGCAAAAAATACCTAAAAGCTCGCCGTTTCTGATGGGAATGATGGCGGCGGACCTTACACTTTCGGCATCTGATGGAAATAAACAGTTCATTTTTTCTTTATCAAAAGCGCCACAAATTGCATTTGCGCTGTCGACTAAATCGCCCAGTTGCTCTTTAGCACTTTCTAAGCTTAGTACATTTATGTCAGAAACGGGGTAATCTGTTTGCTCACCGAAAACTAAAATACTACTAAAATCGATATTGTCATCATTTCGGAAGACTTCATTGACTACAATTTCTATTTCATCCAGGCTTTTAACGTCTAACAAATTGAGTAATAAACGCTTACTTTTTTCGAAATGAGCATCATTTTCATGCGCGATGGTGATTAGCTCATTCAGCTTGTTTTTTAGTTCATCACGATGCTCTCTGAAAACCTGTACCTGGCGTTCGCCGAGTGAAATGGCAGCGCCACTTTTATGAGGGACCTTTAACTCACTTAATAAATATTCATGCGAGGCAAAAAAATTCGGGTTTGCACTCAAATAGGCTACGACTTGTTCTTCGCTGATTGGGTTTGTTTCAGCACTTACTACTTTTTCTGTCATGTTGTTTGCCACTTATCTTACGCTCAATGGAGCGATGTCATTATTATATTTTTTTCGTCACTTTTTGGAACGAAATAGTTTAAATACGTATTTTACCTTCAAAAACACTCACGGCAGGCCCTTCCATGAAGAGTGGTGTACCGAGCCCCTGCCATTGGATATTTAGGTTTCCACCAGGTAGTTTAACTTCAACAGGACTTTCTAACAGCCCTTGCTCAATCCCTGTCGCCACAGCAGCACAAGCACCTGTACCACAGGCCATGGTTTCTCCCACACCGCGTTCAAATACACGAAGTTTAATAAAACGCTTGTGTATCACTTCCATAAATCCTACGTTTACTTTCTCAGGAAATTGCTCATGCGCTTCAATTAATGGACCTTGTGTTTCAACGGCAGCCTTTTTCACATCCTCAACATGGATAACTGCGTGAGGGTTACCCATTGAAACTGCCGAAAGCTGGACTTCTTCATCACTGACTTTAATAGCATAAACACTACTGGCAGTATCTGCCAGAAATGGAATTTTTTGAGGTTCAAATACCGGTTCGCCCATATCGACCAAAACACGACCATCTTCATTAATATTGAGTTCGATGTCGCCTTTCATTGTTTCAACTTGGATGCAGTTTTTATTCGTTAGCTTTTTCTCTTTGACAAAAACGGCAAAACAGCGAGCGCCATTACCACACTGCTCCACTTCAGAACCGTCGGCGTTAAAAATACGATAGCGAAAGTCCACATTTGGCTTGCCGGGTGGTTCTACAAGCAAAAGCTGGTCAAAGCCGATGCCTAAATGACGGTCTGCTAAACGACGAATTTGCTCCGGACGCAGGTGAGCATGGTGGCTGATCATATCCACCACCATAAAGTCATTCCCCAGTCCGTGCATTTTTGTGAAGTTCACGACCATGTGATGTGAGCCTCAAACATAATGTTCATTGTTATTATTTCCAAAATTACCATTTCCAATTTAGTCGAATCAGTATTTATAACGCAAGCTTAAGGCATTAACTGTTCTAAAGCATACTGGTCTTCAATGGTTTCACGTCGACGTGCGAGGATCATTTGATCACCATCCACCACAATTTCAGCCGGGCGATTACGGGAGTTATAATTGGAACTCATCACAAAGCCATAAGCGCCTGATGAGCGTACGGCCAGTAAGTCACCTGCTTCTAACACCATATTACGGTTTTTACCTAAGAAATCACCGGTCTCGCAAACGGGGCCAACTAGATCATAATTGCGCGTTTCACCTTGCTTGTTTTGTTCAACCGGTAAAATTCTCTGCCAGGCACTGTATAAGGATGGTCGAATTAAATCATTCATTGCGGCATCAATAATGGCAAAGTTTTTAGCTTCGGTGCATTTTAAAAATTCAACGCGGGTTAATAATACACCTGCATTGGCGGCGATAGAGCGGCCGGGTTCAAGAATAATTTTTTGATGACGGCCGCCAAGACGAGTCATCAAAGCTTTGACGTATTCATCAGGTTCGGGTGGTGTTTCATTCTGGTAAGTCACCCCTAAACCACCACCCAGATCAAGGTGCTTGATCTCAATATCTTGCTCGCTCAGTTTATCGACTAATAATAGCACACGATCTAAAGCGTCTAGAAAAGGTGCGGTTTCAGTGAGTTGAGAGCCGATATGACAATCTACACCGACAATACTCAAACCTGGTAAAGTTTTAGCCGCTAAATAAATACGTTCAGCCTGTTCGATAGCGACACCAAACTTGTTGTCTTTCAAGCCGGTTGATATATAAGGGTGAGTGCCTGCATCAACATCCGGATTGACCCTTAATGAAATATTCGCGACTTTGCTCATGCCGCTTGCGACTTCACTCAAACGGTATAATTCCGCTTCAGATTCAATATTAAAGCAGTGAATGCCAACCTCTAAAGCGCGCTGCATTTCATGAGGTTGTTTTCCAACACCTGAGAAAATAATATTTCCAGGCTTGCCGCCCGCTTTTAATACGCGCTCTAACTCACCTACAGAGACAATATCGAATCCCGAGCCCAGTTTTGCCAGTATATTTAAAACCGCTAAATTGGAATTTGCTTTAACGGCATAACAAATTAAATTATCGTGCTTACCAAAGGCTTTTTTGTAAGCCTGATAATGGCGTTCAAGTGTTGCACGAGAGTACACATACGTTGGTGTTGAAAATTGCTCAGCAATTTTTGCTAAGGGTAAGTCTTCAGCATAAAGCTGTCCATCTTGATAAGAAAAGTGATCCATTTATATACAACACATTTTGAAGTGAGTAACGCTAACTTTTGTCGTTTACTCAGGATTAATATTGTTGGTTTGTTCTGCTTGTCTGCTCGTTTCGTTCTGTTTACTTTCATCTGCAACAGGCTCTAAACTCACTTGTTCAGGAAGGAAAAGTGCCCCCTTTTGCCCGCAAGCAAGTATAAGTAATGACAAACCCGTAATGAACAGTATGACTTTCAAGTGATGAAACATAATAACAAGCCAATCTTTAAAAGATGAAATTATAACCAGTTAACAAGAAAATCTCTATTTGTACTGGGAAAATAAACCACTTGTTTTAGCTACTTTAAGGCTGTTATTTGCACATCGATAGGGAAGAACTAAACTTTTGTTAAGCGTTTCGTCTTTTCTGGAGAACATGATGGGCAAGCCAAGTGATAGTGAACTAAAACAAGCCTTAGAAAAAGCGGCACAGATGCGAGAGCAGAGTGCTGATCCTGATTTTATTGCCAAGTCATTATTGAATCTGAATTATCGTTTTGAAATATGGCAGCGGGTTATTGCTGCTACGAAACTTTATTTGCATTCAGGGGAAGGCGCCACGGAGCATTCTCGTTTGATAAGAGCCCTGGCGGAAGCAGAAAAACTGGAAGTGAAGACCGATGATGATAGTGACTTTGGTTTGGATTAACTCAGCTAGGGCTGATCTGGTATAGCAATGTTTCTACCTGAGAATAAAGACGCAAATAGTCTAATGTGTGTGTCTTTTGCCGAGACATTGTTTGTGTCTGGTTCAGGTCTCCCGACAAAGTAATGTCAGTAATCTTTATGGCAAGGCGATCATCCATGTCAGCATTATTTTTGATGTAATGTACCAGTGCAGCGAGTTGTTGTTCACCATAGTCAAGGTAAGAAAACTCGGTATGATTGATGTTAGCATCCAGTTGAAGCTCCATATCGTGGTAAGTACTTGTAATCTGAACTTCATGAAAAGCAAATTGAGGAATGTGAGAGATCTCTTTTGTTTCGTATGCTCCATTTTTACTCGGTGTTATCGCATAGAGAGAAAAGGTTAGTGGTCGTGAGTCACCCTCAAGTGACTCACTTAACTGGCGTTTTTCAATGACAGAGTAAATAAACTGGGACATGGCTGACTGAAAAACTTCTTCGTCATCACCCGGCATCGCAAAGCGCAATAAACTGCCTAGCTCATCGAGTACATTTACTTCAAAACCTGCTTTAATGCGTGAATAAAAGACCTGAATACAATGGGGCTTCGTCAACAGCAAAGCTGCTCGGAGACTCAGTGATTTTGTTTGTGCCAAAGTATCTAAAATAATCGGACTGTAATGACGTACATTTTGAGCTAGATAAGCAAAAGCTGCTGATCGTGAATCAAAGGCTAGATAACGAAACTGTTCGTCAATTCGCTGCAAGATATAAAGTTTGTCTTCGATATCGATTATATAGCGCGCTGACTGCACTCGCCCCTCTAAGAAAAAAGCCTTTTTTGCATCATGAAACAAGTCATGTACCCGGTCGGAGATGGCTTTGGCTCTTTGAGGGCAAAAGCAATGCACACTTAACTCACACTGCGACCCATTTGAAATAGGAAGTTGTTCTAAACAAATCTGCAGGTAGGATTGCAGGTTTTGCATCAGGGTTTCGCCCATCTCGTAACGGTGAGCGCTGGTCTCATTCCATGAATTCACTATAATTTGGTCAATAGTCTTTACCAAATTACTGCGTTCTGAACTGTAATCTAGGGAGTCTGTACGGTTACTTAAGCGGTGAATACCCCGTTCAGTCATAGTGACCATTGGGTCAATCCCGACATTGATAAATAATACTAGGGTTTTAACGTAAGCCGGATTTTGAAAGTCCGTTTGTGCGACTTTAGGCAAGGGAATAGGGGTATGCTCTTCAAGTGTACGAACCATATTTTGAATGGTAAATAAATTTACCTGACTTTCGCCGGCTAATAAATTGAGCCGAGTTTGATGGTTCATAATGCCATTGAAGTACAGCCAGGCCAATAGCTCAATTAAGCTAGAAGCTTTCTTTAGGCTTGTTTGAAATGAAGTATCAGAGGGATTGTTTAAATCTCGGTATAATAACCAACAGTTTTTTTCACCATTAAAAGGCTGAGCACTTGAATGGTGGATGGATAGGTTTTCTTCCCATAAATTTGCAGCAATCCCCGGGTTAACCTGCTCGACTTTACCTGCTTTACGCTGAAAGCTTGCGTATAACTTACGCCCTAACAAGTTTAAGTCTTTTGCTGTAATACTGGATTTAATATTATTGGCACGCGCATAATTAGATAAAAAGCGATAACAAAAAGAGAGCTCTGCAACAACTTCTTGCCGCTCCTGGGTAACTTGGTCAACTTTCCAGCCCGCGTGTTCATCAAGGTATTTGAATTTACTGTCTGGCCATGCCCAGTGTTTAACTATTTTTTCTAAGGCCCTTCGTTGCCATGAGGCTTGGCGCCCTACGGGCGGTTTAGATAGTTTTTTAGCAACTTTTAAGTAGAAACTTTTACGCACTAAATCGAGCCGTTTATGTTCTTTTCGACTGAGTAAATAACTTTCCAAGCGCTGATAGATCAATACGTATGGGTCTAGTGCCTCAACACTGAGTTCATCATCATATACTGCTTGTTTGAAGGTTTGGCTTAAGCTTTTGGCTTGTGGTAATTCCTGGGCATAAACTTCTGCTAATAATAATTTGAGTACTGATTTATAGGGGGAATCAATCCCTTTATAAAGCTGCCAAAGTCCTGCGCCAATTAATTCATTTTTAGGGATATTTGCTGCGCTGCCAAAGTCCAATACCTCGGCTTCTTTTACAAAGCGTTTGGTGAGCAATTCTTGCGTCACTGTTTGGTATTTCTCTTCCATATTGGGTGGAATTAGCCACCATAAAGGGTAGCGGCCTGCGAGTAATATTGCTGTGCGATAAAATTCATCTAAGAGTAAATAATGCTGTGCCGAGCCACTGCTTTCAGTGTCCATATCTGGCGTCGTACCGCCTGATTTGAATTGCTCTGCATTCATTAAAAAGGTGTGCAGCTCAAGGCCTGTACTGTTGGCCCAGTTATCAATTTTTTTGGCTTTTTCATCTAATAAGATTAGTTCCGCAGGTTTTAAATTTGGGTCATGGCATAACCATAAATCTACGTCGCTTGCTTCTGAGTGAGCCAGCGTTCCGGTACTCCCCATCATAAAAATGGCATGAACCTGCGCTTTAGTGCGTTTGTCTTGACGAAATTTGAAGGTCTGGCTGAATGTCTTGGCAATGCTCAGCGTTGTTTTGTCTGGTGTATAAGCAGAGACACCCATAGGGGCATCACGAGACACATAGCCGGGCAATAAAGGGTGATTTACCTGATACAGCAAGGGCAGCACTTGTAAAATATCTTGCTGACGAAAAGATAAACCTTGTAGTGTTTTCTCCAAACGGTCGGTATTCACACTCAAAAAGCGGTCACGCACCTGCTTTAAGAGTTTGCGATCAACACCCTCTGAAAAGTCAGGCGTGATTTTGTGCTTATGTTTAAGTTTGGGAGCCGCCATAGTCTTTTCGGTGTGCTTAGCTTTTAGAATGGATAGGTGAATCTATTAGTATAGCGAATAAATCTGAAAAGAAGGGGGAAATGGAGGGGGCTTGGATGTCATTCCCTCGGTTACTTAATCGGAAACCCATTCTCTTCAAGGTCGCAAGGGTTGCACCTCTCTTGAAAAACGTGGATACCGGCTCAAGATACTACCGGTATGACAATGTAAGGTTACCTTATTTGCAACTATCTTAAGCAGGCAAATCAGAAAACAATATTTGCTCAATACCATCACACAAAATATGGCCAAGCATAATATGCACTTCCTGGATGGTCGCAGTTTCCGGTGCAGGTACGGCTAAGGTAATATCGGCGATGTCTTTTAGTTTTCCTTTCTCGCCACTCATGCCAATAATATGGCAATTTTTATCGCGTGCTGCCTGACAGGCTTCGATAATGTTTTCTGAGTTTCCAGAGGTTGAGATGCCGACAAACACATCTCCCTCATTCGCCAGAGCATTCACTTGGCGAGAAAAAATATCCTTAAAACCATAGTCATTACCAATGGCTGTGAGGGCTGAGGTATCTGTTGTGAGCGCGATAGAAGCCAAAGGTGCACGATCAAACTTATAACGTCCTACCAATTCAGCCGCTAAATGCTGTGCGTCAGAAGCACTTCCACCGTTGCCTGCGAACAGGACCTTTTTACCCTCTTGCAGTGCTTTGGCGCATAAATTAGCTGCAGTCTCAATCTGGCTTAAAAAAGTAGCGTCATTCAGAATTTGAGATTTCGCATGGAGGCTGCGTTGTATGTGGTCTTCAATTCGTTGCTTCATAAAGTCGCTCTTGTTTGGCTCACTTGTTCGGTTCGGTTTAAAGTATTTTTTCTATTGCTGTTAAGTTGCGTGCCTGGTAGTAGGGTTTAAAATCCGGGGCGATTAATGCTGGTCCATATTGTAAGGTATTTGGCGTGAAAAATACGCGCTTTTTAATCTTGGCGAGCTGGGCGCAGCGCATATCGGACAAACTGTCACCTATCATGATTGATTTAGATAAATCAGCTTTAAAACGGCGCTGGGCTTTAAAGATCATTCCTGCTTTGGGTTTTCTGCAAGTACAAACATGGCTAAATTTTGGGTGATGAGGGCAGTGCAAGGTTTGCTTAATATGTATGCCTTGCTTCCAAAATGCATGCTCAAGCCATTTGGATAGCTTTTTGAAGGTAGTGTTTGAATAATATTTTCGGGCAATGCCTGACTGGTTGGTGATGATAATAATCTGGTAACCCTTTTTTTGGGCCTGACTGCAAAGTGAAAAGATTCCCTCAATGAAGTCAAAGTTTTCACGTTGATATACATAACCGTGGTTGATGTTAATTACACCATCCCTGTCTAAAAATAGTGTTTTAAACGTTTTCATGCTTGTCTACTTCTAATTGGATCAGGCTTAATAATTTATCTGCCACGAATTG
>Ga0105348_1000327_pt1 | contig 35488 bp, 27 predicted proteins | sample EN8Hudsemesocosm_2_FD_83504 | JGI IMG/M metagenome (GOLD analysis project Ga0105348, IMG submission 83504) | Methane-oxidizing microbial communities from mesocosms in the Hudson Canyon - EN8C Hudson Canyon | ecosystem: Environmental > Aquatic > Marine > Cold seeps | place: Hudson Canyon... | reverse complement strand
TTTCCGGATGTTATCGCCAAAATGGAAGCCGACGCTCAACGTCTTAGCGCCGGATTACCATTGGAAACAATACCTTCCATTTCAAACCGTCAACTAATTTCAGGGTTTTGCTAGTGACTAAAGAAGATGACAAGCACCCTCCTTCATACTACGCCATTCTCGATGCGGCGGTGGAGGAGTTCGCTGTAAACGGGTACAGCGGCGTGCGTATGGAACACGTTGCAAAAAGAGCGAAGTTTAATAAAAGTTTGATCTATCGTTTTTTTAAAAACCGGGAACAGTTATTCGAAGCCGCGCTGCGACACCAATTTAACCAAAGAGAACAAGGGCTTCATTCACGGCCGGAGAATCTTACTGAGGCGTTGAAGTGGTGGCACAAGGGTAATTCAAGTGATCCCACCTTTATGCGTATGATTCTACGAGAAGCGCTCGAAGGCTCTGGAAAAACACCTGTAGAAGCCAACAATCGAAGGCAGTATTACCTTAAGCAAATTGAATCTTTGGAAGAATTCCAAAGCCGGGGACAACTGCCCGCAAAACTCCCTGCGGCGCAACTTTTTTTATCCCTTTTAGCAATAACAATCATACCCACTGCCCTGCCCCAAATTGCTGAACTAGTAACAGGCCTGCCCACCGATTCTGACGAATTTGAGCAATCCTGGATGCACTTCCTAGAGGGCTTTAGTGAGTCTTTAGGGAAAGTTGATGATTAAACTTACTCCAGCACGTTCACACTGGTTCCAAAAGGGACTCTCCGGACCTACTTTAGTGTTTATACATGGCGTTTATCATGGCTCATGGGCATTCGAAGCCTTATGCAGCGCTCTAGAGCCCTATGGTTACAATATGGCCTGCCTTGACCTAAGAGGGCACTGGGGAGAAAAACGCTTACACTTCTCCGACAATGTAGGGTATCGGGAATTTCTGAGCGATGTACATAATCAGCTAAACGCCATCGAAGGGCAAAAAATTATAGTCGGGCATTCATTAGGCGGTCTTTTGGCCTTATCCAGTAGTGTTCGCGACGATATAGACAGGCTGATTTTACTGGCCACTCCCCTACCGTCGGCTCTCAGCACAATACGAAGAAAAGTATTAATGCGATTTCCGCTAAAGAGCCTAATAATGGCAATCACAAAAAACCCTTCTGTTTTGTACCATGACGAGAAAATTGCTAAATATTTCTTCTTTACGGGCACGGCTCTTCATAAGCACCATACAGTTGCACTGGCAAAAATTAGACAACAGCACGCAAGCTATAAGTTGTTTCAGGATCTGGCACTAGAAAATTTTTCTAGTACGCCTAAAACCCTGCCTAGTCTGGCGATTTTTGGAGCCAACGATCCTAGCATTGATTTTGGCGCAATTTCAGAACTAGTGAAGCTCACTCGCGCGGAAACCCATACAATTCAACATCAGGGGCATGACTTTTTCTTAGAACCCTCCGGCGCTCTGAACACCGCAAAACTCATCAATGATTGGATAAATGCATAATAAGAAAATTTACGATTAACATTGATTTTTCGACTCAGCAATTCGAATTGAGACTTAGCTCACATTTTATCAACTAATATACAATTTCATTATTACCTGCACATTTCTTCCTCATTCTTAGGGAATACTTCAATCATCACTAGACTCGTCTTAAGCTGAGGTAGCACCCTATGATTTCGTATTCACCCAGAAAAGCCGTATTAGCATTGGCATTGATAACCATCACTCTCCCGTCCTTTGCTCAAACTACACCTCCCCCAAATGGTATTGACAATAACAATGGAAATGGACAGCGTAATCATCACAACGAACATGCGAATGGAAACCAAATTAACGTAGGGCAAATACCATCTGAGACCAACAATGGGCGAAACCAAGTTAACGATAACCAAAACGGCGATAACCGCCCAAGAGGCAATAACCCAAACAACCCTCTTGCTCCGCCCCAGCCTCCTAGAGAACCCCCTCAAGAGCTCCCGACCCCAGAACAAACTGAATTAGGCCAGGCCCTATTTTTCGACAAAGAACTTAGCGGCAATCGAAACATTTCCTGCGCAAGCTGCCACCACCCAAGCACACACACCGGCGACGACTTGTCTCTCTCTATTGGTGAGGGTGGCGAAGGCTTAGGTCAGCTTCGTAACACCGGCGCGGGTATTGATGCCGTTGTTGAACGAGTGCCCCGCAACTCTCCGGCCTTATTCAATCTTGGTCGAGATGACCTGAAAACTCTTTTCCATGACGGTCGTATCAGCATCGATCCAAGCGTGCCTTCAGGTTTCAACAGCCCCGCGGGAAACGACCTTCCTTTAGGTTTAAATAATATTATCGCTGCTCAAGCGCTGTTCCCCGTAACGTCGGCTACGGAAATGGCTGGCCAAAGCGGAGAAAACGAAATTGCTGATGCAGTCTCCTTCAACGACTTTGCAAGTCCCTTAGGAGTGTGGGAGTTACTTGCCCAAAGACTTAGGAATATACCTGCTTATGTCACGCTTTTCCAAGCCGCTTACCCCTCTGAAGTCGCCGGTCCTGATGACATTAGCTTCACCATGGCGGCTAACGCCATCGCCGCATTTGAAACATCAACTTGGGCTGCCAGCAATTCACCGTTTGACCGACAGATGGCTGGGGAAACAGGGGCTATGAGCGATGCCGCCTTGCGTGGTATGTCAGCGTTCCAGCAGAATGGATGTGCGGGTTGCCATAGCGGGAACCTGCAAACAGACGATCAATTTCACGCGATTGCCATGCCGCAAATTGGCCCAGGTAAAGGCGACAACTCCGAAGGATTTAGTGACGGGCGGGAAGATTTTGGGCGAGAAAGGGTTACGGGAAACGAAGTTCATCGCTTCCAGTTTCGCACACCGTCTCTTCGTAATATCGAGCTAACAGCGCCCTACGGGCACTCTGGGGCATATCGCTCTTTAGAAGCCATGGTTCGGCACTACATAAACCCCGTAAACGCTTTAAACAACTACGATCGAACCCAAGTACAAATGCCGTCACGGACCGACTTAGATGCTTTAGACTTCGTGGTGTTGGATAATCCACAGCGGCTAAACGAAATTGCTCAGGCGGCAAGAGACGAAGGTAGGCTCAGGCCCCGCAATCTGTCACCAGAGGAAGTAGATGACATCGTTGCATTTCTAGTTGCATTGACTGACCCGGCCAGCCTTGACCTATCAAGTGACGTGCCAAGCGCTGTTCCTAGCGGTTTGAGTTTGATTGATTAAGATAAAAACCATAATCAATAAAAAACCGGTGCTACAAAAGTTGCACCGGTTTTTTTATTTCTAGACTTGTTAGTGCGGAATCTTAAAGAGCCGCATCTACCAAGGCATTCAAAGTAGCACTTGGACGCATTGCCTCACGCACTTTCTCAACGTCTGGCTGGAAATATCCACCCATATCTACGGGCTGACCCTGAGATGCTTTCAATTCCTGAATAATCTTCTCTTCGTTTTCGGCAAGCGATGCTGCCAAACCACTAAACGAAGCTTGCATCTCTGTATTTTCAGTTTGCGAAGCCAAAGCCTGAGCCCAGTACAGCGCTAGATAGAAGTGACTGCCTCGGTTATCAAGCTGACCCACTTTGCGCTGTGGTGACTTTCCAGACTCCAACAACTTACCCGTTGCCTCGTCGAGGGTTTTCGCCAGCAAAGCGGCCTTCTCATTGCCGGTTTTCTCAGCCAAGTCTTCGAAAGAAACGGCTATAGCAAGAAACTCACCCAGCGAATCCCAACGCAAATGATCTTCTTCAACAAACTGCTGAACATGTTTTGGAGCAGAACCGCCAGCGCCTGTTTCAAACAAACCGCCGCCGGCCATCAATGGCACAATTGACAGCATTTTAGCGCTAGTACCAAGCTCTAGAATGGGGAACAAATCCGTTAGGTAGTCGCGCAATACGTTACCCGTTACTGAAATGGTGTCTTTGCCTTGCTTCAGGCGCTCCATGGTGTAACGGATTGCACGAACGGGGGTTAGTATGCTGATGCGCAAACCTTCCGTGTCGTGATCGGCCAAATATTTATCAACTTTTTTGATCATCTCGGCGTCGTGACCGCGGCTTTCATCCAGCCAGAAAACTGCAGGCATACCGCTAGCGCGAGCCCGAGTAACGGCGAGTTTCACCCAGTCTTGGATAGGCGCATCTTTGGCTTGGAACATACGCCAAACATCGCCAGCTTCCAGATCTTTGTGCTCTAGTAAAACCTCACCACTGCTGGTAACAACTCGCACAGTGCCGTCTGCGGGCAGCTGGAAGGTTTTGTCGTGAGAGCCATACTCTTCAGCTTTTTGCGCCATGAGACCCACGTTGGGTACTGTGCCCATGGTTGTTGGATCAAATGCGTCATGGTGCTTGCAGAAGTTAATTACTTCCTGATAAATAGTTGCGTAGCAGCTATCGGGGATTACCGCTTTAGTGTCTTGTAGCTTGCCATCGGCACTCCACATCTTGCCACCGTTGCGAATCATTGCGGGCATTGAGGCGTCCACAATTACGTCGCTTGGGACATGAAGATTGGTGATACCCTTGTCGGAATCAACCATTGCCATCATTGGGCGAGCTTCATAACAGCGACGTAAATCGTATTCAATTTCCGCACGCTTTGAGTAAGGAAGTTTATCAACTTTACGTAGCGCAGCACCCAAACCGTCGTCGGGATCTACACCGAGTTCACGCAAAGTGTCCCCGTGCTTTTCCCAAGCTTCTTTAAAATAAACAGTAACGGCATGGCCAAACACAATCGGGTCAGACACCTTCATCATGGTGGCTTTTAAGTGCAAAGAAAATAATAGGCCGGCATTTCTGGCGCCTTCCATTTCTTCGTCCAAAAATTTACGCAGCAGTCGTGTGCTCATAAATTGTGCAGAAATAATTTCCGCATCTTGTACAGCAACTTCTTTTAATACGCTAACGCTGCCGTCTTTGGCGTGCAGCTCAATTTTTAACTTATCGGCCTGCTTCATTGTGGTTGAGATATCACTGGCGTAAAAATCACCAGAGCGCATATGCGCTACGTGAGTTCTAGAAGCCTGGCTCCACTTTCCCATTGAATGTGGGTTGCTGCGAGCATACTGCTTAACGGCTCCCGGCGCACGACGGTCAGAGTTGCCTTCACGCAATACGGGGTTAACGGCACTGCCTAGGGCTTTTGCGTAAGTAGCCTTAATCTCGGCTTCTGCGTCATCTTTAGGCGCTTCAGGGTAATTTGGAATGTCATAACCTTTCGCTTGAAGTTCAGCAATTGCCGCCCCCAGCTGTGGTATTGAAGCACTGATGTTTGGAAGTTTAATAATATTGGCGTCGGCTGCTTGTGTTAGCTCGGCCAGTTCGCCTAAGGCATCGGATACTTTTTGTTCAGCACTTAGTCTTTCAGGAAATGCAGCGAGGATTCGAGCGGCTAATGATATATCGCTGGTTTCTACAGCAACATCAGCGGCTGATGCGAAAGTATTGACGATAGGGAGTAAGGAGTATGTGGCCAATGCTGGCGCTTCGTCAGTCAAGGTGTAAATAATCTTAGATATCTGTTTTGTCATGCTATCCCCAATTCTGCCATTTGTTGATCAAAATGTGTCGTTGTGCCCACGTTCTGATGATATATCCGTGAATTCTGCGGGCACATCATACAGAAATATGAAGTTAATTTATAGGTTGTAAAAAAACTACAGGTAATTTTCTGGAAAAATAGCTCAAAAGTACTTAGCTGCCAGAGTGCTTTTACAGGATAGTTGAAAAAATGGACCACCGTGAGCTTAGTCGAGGTACAATTGACGTACCGCAAGAGACTGATTCAGGTCCAATCGCCTCACCCTTTGGAAAGCTTACATGAAATTTGGTTTTGAAGAGCTCGACTATCAAGAAACAGCGCTAGGCGACATTAGTTTGAGGCGCCGTGCAGAGCCAAGGCTAAACGGCAAAATTCTCTATGAAGTGAAACTTAACGACGAGTTTCTGATGTCCAGCCTTTTTACCGAAGCGGAAATTCAGTTGTCGCGTCTGGGCCTTGCGGCTCTAGAAGGCAGCGAGCTGGACGTTGTGGTGGGAGGTCTAGGTTTGGGCTACACCGCCGAAGCCGCTCTAGAGTGCCCTGCTGTGCGCTCACTATTGGTAGTGGACGTTATGGAGCCGGTCATAAGATGGCATGAAGAAGGCCTCGTGCCGCTTGGTGAGGTATTAACCGCAGATTCACGCTGCAGCTTAATTCACGCTGATTTTTTCCATGTGGCGACAGCGCCAGAAGTCGGTTTCGACGGCAGCGATAATCCACAAAAAGTACACGCAGTCTTGCTGGATATTGACCACTCCCCCAGCAACTGGCTAAACCCCGGCAATGGTGACTTCTATACGGTAGAAGCCTTGCGCGCGATGGCGGAAAAGATTCACTCAGGTGGAATTTTTGGCCTGTGGTCAAACGATGCGCCGGAGCCTGAGTTCTTAGCTCTACTCGATTCCGTTTTCGAATCTTCGGTCTCACACCTCGTGAGCTTTCCTAATCCCTATACAGGGGAAGAGTCTTTTAACTCTGTTTACTTGGCAAGGAAGGCCTAAACAGGCCTTTATAAGCGCTATACCTATTGTCTATTGAGATTTGCGGGTATTTCGCTCGCCTTGCTTCACTAAAAAGGCCTTAAGCTCAAGTTCACCCCAGGCATTGGCTTCAGCTTCCGATGCAAAGCCGTCTTGACGCTTCGACACCATGCTTCTTTTTGAACTCACACGACGAATAATCTGACCTGTCCAGCTTGATTCGTTCTGTATCGCTTTAAATTGATATTTCTTTCCGCTCGTCATTGGCATTGAACCTCTAGCTGTAGTTTGGGGGCTCTGTTGTTGAGCGAGTGCAATATACTCCTCTCAATCACAAAGCGGTAGCGCTCATTTCCCGGTTCTGTAAAGGTTTAACAAGTGGTGAATGGGAAACTCCCCCGCCACCCCGAATTCTCGAAACAAGTGCTGCTGGAGCTCGCTTTCAAGCTGGCTATCACGAGACTGGTCGCCCGCTAACAAATACCCTACCCCCAGCTCTAGGCGCTCACCCGGGTGGCTTTCTCTCTGCCTTTTCTGCGCCAATTTGCGACGATGCTCGTCCCGTAGCTCCTGTAGATAAATCCGGCCTAGGGCTGCCGCCGATTTATCGGCTTCTGCGCGCATATTCTGGCCACTTAGCTCAAGGGCATCTTTGGCCGCGAGACCAATAGTCGGGTGGGCACCGTGCTCACTGTCACTTCGAGTAAACAGAGCTGTTTGCGTATGGCGTCGCCCCGGTTCCTGAATCAGTAAGTCAACGCTCATGGTCTGACTCAAGGTGCCCAGAGTATAAGCATAGGTATCAAAGACTTCCTGCTCCACGGTGGGCGGAAGATAGGCCAAGCGTTCATAGGCTTCCTCAAGATCGTGTTCAGCGTGGTGAAAACGCTTTTCATATTTATCGAGGCTGCGTTGATTTTCTTCGCGTTTTGCCACCAAGCTGGCTTTGGATTTGCGAGCCTCTGCCAAAGCTCTCTCTAGGCGAGTGTATTCCGCCGTTGCCGGGTCTCTATTCTCCAGAACTGAGGCGCGCTGGGTAATCGTCTGCTGCATACGATCGATATCTGCATTCAGGGCGCGCTTTCGGGATTTATAGCGTTTGGCTTCTCTTCGAGATTTCTTTACTTGATGGCGATTGTCCCGTATCCGGTCTTGAGTATGTAAGTAATCCGGGTTTACTAGTGTTTCTATTCCCGCGAGATATTCCTGTGTTTGAGAGCTCTCTACATAGCTGCGTGAGCTTTGGTAGTTGTTGAGTTTAAAGGCAATGTGGCTTGCGGCTTGGCCTCGTTGAACATCAAGACCTTGTATATCTTCACCAAAATTGGCACCTAACAACATTGAGTCGTACTGCAAGCTGAGCTTCATAGCATGCTGCTGAGTCAATTGGTCGATCAATTGCTGGTATCGCCACAGAGATTCTGAATCACTGTCTAATTGCACAAGCTTGCTGTACAGCAATAAGGCCTTTCCGAGCTGTTGGTTTTTATAAGCCAGGGCGGCAACTGATCGAACGTCCAGCAACCAGCGGTCTAGGCCAGCCTGGGCCATCTTTAAACCTTGCTGGTTGTCTGTATTATTGGGTTTTAACTTTAAGGCTCGCTTAAAATCATCGACGGCGAGCTCATAGCGACCTTCTTGCAGGTAGTCCTTAGCACTGTCAGTGTGGCGCTGATGGGCACAGCCGCCAAGACCCAAGACAATGCTGAGGATCAGCGCAATACGCGGCAAAGTAACAGTGTTCCATCTAACTTTTGAAGGCACGTTTATCATTAGCTTCTCAGCCCTATCTAGGAAGTTAAAAACCAAAATTATAGCGTTCATATATGAACTTAAGCTGAACTCATATGATGAACTTAGGCACCTATTGTTCCATAGCTTGCTCAAGTAAGGTATAACGACGCAATGAAAATCCCGAAACGTATCAAACCCTTAGTTGAAGACGGCCTGATTGACGAAGTGCTTCGCCCACTCATGAGTGGAAAAGAGGCGGATGTGTTCATCGTACGCTGTGGCACAGAGATTCGCTGTGCAAAAATCTACAAAGAAGCCCACAAGCGCAGCTTCAAACAGGCAGTGCAATACCAAGAAGGCCGCAAAGTGCGCAATAGCCGGCGTGCCAGAGCGATGGAAAAGGGCTCCAAATTTGGTCGTAAGCAACAGGAAGATGTTTGGCAAAACGCCGAGGTAGACGCCCTCTACCGATTGGCTAGTGCAGGCGTGCGCGTACCACAGCCCTACGGTTGTTTCGACGGCGTATTGCTCATGGAGCTTGTTATTGATGACGACGGCCAGGTTGCTCCACGGCTTAATGACGTCTCAATGTCTGAAGAACAAGCTGAAGAAGACCACGCTGTGGTTATGCAATATGTGATGCGTATGTTATGTGCGGGTATTGTGCATGGTGATTTATCGGAATTTAATGTTTTAGTCGATAGCTACGGGCCTGTCATTATTGACCTACCCCAGGCCGTTGACGCTGCGGCAAATAACAACGCTCAGCGCATGCTCGAACGAGATGTGGACAATATGACCACTTATTACTCAATGTTCGCTCCCGGCCTAAAAACCACTCGCTATGCCAAAGAGATTTGGGCGCTTTATGAGGAAGGTGAGTTACACCCCGATCATCAGCTTACCGGCGAATATCACGGAGAAGAAGACGAAGCCGACGTCGATGGCGTGTTGTTAGAAATTCGCGCTGCGATGGAAGAGGAAGACGAGCGTTTGGCAAGAATACGGCAAGCCGACGAAATTGACACTGGCGATTAGCTCGCCAGTGTCAAAGTGAACTTAGGCAATATAATAACAGCAATAATCAATCATAGTTTGCGCCTTCACCTGAAATGACGCATTGGCAGGCACCTTAAAACTTTCGCCGCCCTTAATGGTTTGCCACTCGCTAGAACCGGGCAATAATACCTGCAGCTGTCCTGACATGATTTCCATAATTTCTTTTTCCGCGGTACCAAACTCATAGTCGCCGGGCGCCATTATGCCTAAAGACACCTTGTCGCCATTCTCTAATGTGAGTGAACGGCTGGTGACTTGACCATCAAAATAGACATTGGCGGCTTTGCTAAGGCTTACGTTTTCGAAAGTAGACATTGTTTTTTCTCTTGTTAAATTAAATTTCAGCTCGGCACTGTATTCTCATACGGTTTAAAGAGCCTCTAACTTATTGGCGGTCTCTTCCCACAGTGTTTTTAATGCCTGCATCATTAGGCGTCCATCCTGTTTGGGAAAAGAACCATTTCCCACCATCATTAGGTTTCTTGTAAGGTCAAACCATGCAAACTGACCATGAATACCCAGCATGGCAAATTGCGTTTTTTCTGGTTCGAAAACCCAAAATTGATTGCGATACTGCGCGCGAGGGAAGTCTACATCAATCTCTACCTTTTGATAGGCCTGTTTTGCTGCTGCGTCAGGGTTAACCACCTCGCTAACAAACGCAGGAGGCACTATCTGCTTCCCTTCCAAGTTCATCCCATTATTTAACATCAATGACGCGCAGCGCGCGAAATCACGTAAGCAGAGGTTAAATTGCCCCTCGGTGATTGGAAAACCCTGACTGTCAGTATTAAAATAGCCTGCACTTTCGGCTCCCACTTCTTGAAATAATTTCCGCTCAAAAAGTTCTGCCAAGCCAGTTTTGTAGACATTTTCCAGAGCCATACCCAGCACATTGGCTAGGCAGGAGTTATAAACAAAATGGGTGCCTGGGGCATGCTCACGCGTGTTTAAATTCTGGTAAATCCAAGCCTTGGCTCCTATGGCCTGCTCTCCTTCAAGAGGCGGATAATAACCTGCAGCTCGTGCATACTGCCAATAATGGGCATCGGGATCGGTATAATCCTCACTGTACTCAATGCCAGCTTGCATATCCAAAACGTGTTGAAGGCTAACGCCCTGCCACTCAGCACGGCCTTGAAATTCAGGCACATATTCGCTAATGAGTTTATTTGGGTTAAGGCGTTTTTCTTCAATCGCGATTGCCACAAGCATCGCACACAAAGACTTTGTACATGAATGAATAACATGGCGATCTTCCGCCCGCATACCATTGCGATAAGATTCATGAATTAATTCACCTTTGTGCATGACCAACAAAGCATCATTAAACACGCGACGATTTAGCAACTGTTCGCCACTCAGGCTGCGTCCCGGTATTAGAGGGTCGCTGTATATTTCAGTTTCAAGGTCAAAAGCTTGTTTGGCCTTAGGAAGTATTTGAATTGGACCGGCAGGCTCAATGGCTAAGGTTTTGAACAGTTTGTGCATTTGAGTTTGGCCAAGAGCCAAGTATTCGGGCTCGTCCCAGTTACTTTGTCCAATACCCAATGTTTCATTCACTATTAAATTGGGTATATCAGTGATGACCTGAACCATAGGTGCCCCTAAGTTGAATAATTATTTGGTTACTCGGGGGAGGATATAAGAGTCTTACTGCAGACGGAAGAGCAATAGGCGGTTATTTTGCTGTTTTAAATTGAAATTATTGTCGCTGGCCAACAGCACATATTCATATCCGGCGTGTACAAAACTGGCAATACCTTCCATATTGTCGAGTATTTTTTGAGGCCTGCGATAGGACGCTACATCTAGCAATACCTTCCCTTGCGCTTCCTTGCCATGAACTAATGCTTCAGGTTTAAAGCGCTCTAGAGCAATACTATTTAAACCTGACAATATTTTGTAGTCTTTAAATAGAACCAATAGCTCGCCACTGTTCAAGGTCGTGCTGCCACTGGGCTTTAGTCGCCCTCGTGTCTTAATCCCAAATTTATTGAATACGCCACTGTTGGGCCGATCCTCAATCCACGCAGCATTGGTGTCTGACAAGGGTAAGGAATTGGACGAAGAGCTGGTCACAAAACTGGTGTCGGCTCTCTGCAATTCAGCAATGGCAAACAAACGACCATCCGCTAACTGGGCCATAGATTCAATGCCATTTTGAGGGAAACCATGCACATCTGGAATACTATCGCTAATAGAGGGCTTACTCTCTAAAGAGTCAAGACGCCAAAGCTTACCCTGCCCCTCAAACGCCAGCGCCATGCCCCTTTTAGTCATGGCCATCGACTCAATATCATTCAAACCTTCGCCGGTTTCTGGGTCCTTCAAGATGCCCATCTGATCGACTCGAACGCCCACTAAGCTCCCCTGCTCTAGCATAAGTGAGGCTTTCATCCAGAGGCCATGATTGTCAGAGAAAGCGATGAATTGGGGTGTTTCACTCAGTTTATGAATGAATTCTATTGTTGAAAATCCACCAAGCTTTTGGCTAGAAATAGGCAGTTTAAAAGCGTTAATATGAGACTGGTCGAGGTGGTAATCTATCCCCCCCATGAACTCAATGCCCTGCATCTGATGTACAACAAGCTCTTTATCCCACTGAGCCTGAGTGATTTGTATCTCAGCACTTTGTGCATAAAGATGAGCGTGCACAGAGCTCAATAAAACCAGGGCCTGCAATATTATCAATGAAATATATTTCATTGATTACGAGGATTCTTTCAAATGACTAGGCACCAAACCACAGCCTTTGAGCAAAATTTCACTTAATGAGCGAGCAATATGCTCTCTGTCAGCCGACTTAAAGGCTTTGCGCTCCATCAGGGTTAATACTTGTTTGTCGAAGTCAGCGTAGTGCTGAGTGGATGCCCACAACATAAAAATAAAATGCATGGGGTCCACAGCGTCCATTTTCCCCAGCTCTATCCAGCGTTGAATTACATAAGTCTTTTCCCTTAACCAGGTGCGCATATTGGTTTCGAGATAGTGCTCTATGTGGGGGGCACCCTGAATAATTTCCATCGCAAATAACTTAGATGCTCTGGGTTGACGGAATGACATGTCAATTTTCGCGCGAATAAAGCGCTCTAGCTGCTCTGCCGGGTCGTCCTCCTCCCTAATCTCGCCAAATATTTCAGTCCAAAGTTCCAATATTTCTTGTAGCACCGCGATATAGAGCTTCTCTTTACTCTTAAAATAATAAAGGATATTGGCTTTTGGGAGCCCCGCTTTATCCGCTACCGCTTGTGTGCTTGTACCTTTGTACCCGTGCAAAACAAATTCATATTCGGCGGCTTCCAGTATTTTCCGCATATTGCGTTTTCTAATGGCCCCAGCCTTGGCGGGTTTTGAATTGTCGGTCATGGGTTTTGTTGCCTACGGCTTAAAGCCGCTGCAATCTCCTTACCTTTTTGATCGGCTGCTTTTTTAACTTGGTCGTGGTCAAGCGTTAACACCTTGCGATCTGTCATTAACAATTGGCCCGAAACCATTGTACTGACTACATCGCTAGAGTCGACGGCGTACACCAAGTGAGAAATTACATTATAGAGAGGCGACAAACTTGGGCGCCCTATATCAAGCTGAATCATATCCGCTCGCATACCAGGCTTCAACTGCCCAATTTGCTCTCCCAGGCCAATGGCGGCGGCTCCACCACGAGTTGCCATAGTCAGCGCAGTCATTGCAGGAATAACGGTAGGGTCAGATTCGCGGTTTTTGTGCAGCAAGGCGGCCAAGCGCATCTCTTCCCATAAATCCAAATCGTTGTTGCTGGCTGCGCCATCAGTGCCTAGCCCCACTAATACGCCTGCCTCTAACATAGCCACAACGGGTGAAATTCCAGCGGCCAATTTAAGGTTTGACGTCGGGTTGTGTATGGCACCAACCGTCTTTCCCGCCATCATTTGAATTTCTTCTACTGTTGGGTGAACCATATGGGCCGCGATTAGGGTTTCGTCCAGCATCCCCAGTTTGGCTATATGTTTTACGGGTGAGGTATTGTAGCGCTCCTTTATGATTTCAATTTCTGAAGGAGCTTCGGCGACATGCATGCTTATAGGTGCGTCAAAGGCCTTGGCGCTGGCAACCACTTGGGCAAGGTGCTCCGGCGCAACAGTGTAAGGGGCGTGAGGCGCAAAGGCAGGTGTCACTCTCTCGTGCTTACCTCTACGCTCGTCAACAAACTTCTCTGCTGCAGCAAAGGAATCATCCCAACCCTTGAAGCCCGGGCTTGGGAAATCAATTGAAGGTGAAGCGATCACTGCGCGAAGACCGCAGCGCTCAACAACATCGGCGATGGTATTAGGGTAAAAATACATATCAACGAAAGTGGTTGTGCCGCCTTTTATCATTTCATAGCAGGCTAACTCAGTGCCCACTCGAATAAATTCCGGAGTAACAAATTGGCCTTCCATGGGAAAAATGTAATTGGTAAGCCAGTCCATCAGCTTTAAATCATCTGCCATTCCGCGAAACAAGGTCATAGACGAATGGGTATGGCCGTTTACGAGGCCAGGCATTAGAATTCGCTGCTTACCACTAATGCGATTTTTTGAACGGTAGGCACTGTCAATTTCCTGCTGTGTGCCAACAGCCAGAATATCCTTCCCTTGTACAGCAACCGCACCGTTTTCTATGTAGGGTTCAGAGCCAGTCATTGTGACGAGATAATCGCCGTAAATAATACTATCCACTTTGATCTTAGTAGCCGCAACGCTGGTATTAGCCAAACAGAGACCCAGTAAGGTACTTATGAGTATTGAGCATTGTTTAAGGTTTAAAGGGAGAAAGTAAGTCGTAAGACGTTTCACAAGCATTGCCCCTGCGCATTGTATAGAGTAAAAAATGAAGTATTCGGCAGGCTTAATGAAACTCCTACCGAAAGTGTATCAGCTAGACATCTACCAGCAATCCTAGCCCAAGCTACATGGATCGCGGGCTAAACTTTAGATCTTGAAAATTATTATTGTGTAGAAAACCATTACAAATTTTCGTTCTATCGCCTATTGGGTGCCAAAAATCTTGTCGCCAGCATCGCCTAACCCGGGCAAAATGTAGCCTTGCTCATTTAAGTGATCGTCAACAGCTGCGGTATACAGCTCTACATCGGGATGTGCCTCTTGAACTTTTGCTATTCCCTCTGGCGCAGCAACTAATACCAAGGCTCGAATGTGTGTACAGCCCTTGTTCTTTAACATGTCAATGGCCGCAATCATTGACCCTCCGGTGGCCAACATTGGGTCAACAATCAACGCCAGACGCTGATCAATTTCCTTTGCCAACTTTTCGAAATAAGCCACAGGCTGCAGTGTAACTTCGTCCCTATAAAGGCCCACCACAGATATCTTAGCACTAGGGATCAACTCGAGGACGCCATCCATCATGCCCAAACCGGCACGCAGTATAGGTACGATGGTAATTTTTTTACCTTTGATTCGTTCAGCCTCGATGGGCCCACACCAGCCCTCCATTTCGTACTTCTCTAGGGCCAAATCGCGAGTGGCTTCGTAAGTAAGTAAACAGCCAGTCTCGGCGGCCAACTGCCGAAAATCCCGAGTGCTGATATTTTTACGTCTCATTAAGCCAATTTTGTGCTGCACCAAAGGGTGCTTGATTTCGTGTACGCTCATTGTGCTGCCTTTTGAGTTCGGTCAATTATCTATCTAAACTTTGGAATTCTACTCTATTCCTCTAACAACAACACGCTTTCCAATGCCAGTGTAATCATCTCGTTCAACGACGTTTGACGTTGGTCCCCAGGCATCGCTTCACCGCGTCTGATATGGTCGGTGACCGTACAAATGGTGAGCGCGTTAGCGCCAAACTCGGCGGCCACGCCATAAAGCCCTGCGGCTTCCATTTCCACTCCTAGAATATTGTAACGCTCCATAACATCAAACATCTCAGTGTCTGGAGTGTAGAACAAATCAGCTGAGAATATATTGCCTACTTTGGCCGTCATGTTAAGAGTTTTTGCAGACTCTACAGCATTGGCCAGTAAGCCGTAATCGGCTATCGCTGCAAAATCATAGCCCTTAAATCGAATTCGATTAACACTCGAGTCTGTACAAGCTCCCATGCCAATAACAACGTCGCGAAGATTGATGTCCTGACTAACCGCTCCGCAACTACCAACACGAATTATATTTTGAACACCATATTCGGTAATCAGTTCTTTAGCGTAGATCGAAATTGACGGAATTCCCATTCCAGAACCCATTACCGACACTGCCCTACCTTTGTACTCGCCGGTGTAAGCTAGCATGCCGCGAAGCTCATTGACCTGACGGACGTTTTCTAAGAAATTATCAGCTATATACTTCGCTCGGAGGGGGTCACCGGGCATAAGTACGGTATTGGCAAAATCATTGGCTTCGGCGTTAATGTGGGCGGTCATGCTTACCTCTCTTTCAAAATCATTAAAATTGGGAATTTAAATAGTTACTGGGCGAGAAAGTTCTCACCGTATTCTAGTTCGGGCAAGCCCAAGTGCGATGCTAAACTTTGCCCTATATCCGCAAAAGAGCGGCGCAAACCCAATGAACCGGCTGTAACACTTTGACCATAAACCAAGACAGGAATATGCTCCCGAGTATGGTCACTGCCAGGCCAAGATGGATCGCAGCCGTGATCTGCGGTAATCACCAAAACGTCGTCGGGCTTCATCGCACTGAGAAATTCTGGCAACCTTCTGTCAAAGTATTCAAGAGCCGCTGCATACCCAGGCACATCGCGACGATGTCCGTATTCGGAGTCGAAATCTACAAAATTTGTAAACACGAGGCTGTTCTCTCCAGCTTCGTTCAATGCTTGAACACTAGCGTCAAACAATGCCTCCAAACCGTTGGCTTTAACTTTACGGCTTATGCCTTGCGCTGCAAAAATATCTGATATCTTTCCTACAGCAATGACTTCTCCGCCGGCGCTCACAAGCTTATCAAGTAAGGTTGGCGCAGGTGGTGGAACAGAAAAATCACGTCGATTGCCCGTACGTTTAAAATCACTGGAGTTGCTTCCTTCAAACGGCCTAGCAATCACCCGGCAAATATTATATTCCGACAACAAGTCGTACGCTATCTGACAGATTTCAAGTAGCCGATCCAAACCAAAACTTTCCTCATGGCAGGCAATTTGAAATACGCTATCAGCTGAAGTGTAGACTATTGGCATGCCGGTACGAAGATGCTCTTCACCCAAGCGTGCAATAATCTCTGTACCTGAGGCACTACAATTTCCCAGCACTCCGGGAATTTTTGCAGCTGCGATAAATTTGTTGAGAAAGGCCTCGGGAAAGCTGTTTTCCTTCTCAAGAAAATAACCCCAGTCAAACAGCACCGGCACCCCGGTCATTTCCCAGTGACCACTTGAGGTATCTTTGCCGCTACTAAGCTCTTCGGCGTGCCCGTAAGCTCCTACAACCGGCGCGACATCTTGGAAACCGGCCGGAAATGACCCCGTACTCTCTTTGGCAGCGTGCATTAAACCCAAGCTAGCCAAATTCGGAATATCCAACTTTCCGCTACGCCCAACGTCTGCTTTACCTTCTGCGCAGTGCTCAGCAATATGCCCCAAGGTATCAGCGCCAACATCGCCAAATGTTTTTGCATCACTTGTGGCACCTACGCCAAAAGAATCTAGAACAAGAATAATGGCCCTTTTCATAACAGTTTTCTCCTACCTCGAGATTGCCTGTGTCGATACATCGTCACACCAATGATATAAACAAGCCCGCAAGAACCGCACTCATTAAATTTGACAACGAACCCGCTGCCACCGCTTTTAAACCCATGCGAGCAATATCGGGCCGGCGTTTCGGCGCCATACCACCGAGTCCACCTAACAAAATTGCGATAGATGAGAGGTTCGCAAAGCCACACAATGAAAAGATCGCAATTACTTGCGCCTGCTCGGACAATGTGTCTTTTAATTTCACAAATTCAACATAGGCTACGAACTCATTTAGCACTAGTTTTTGACCAATTAGGCTGCCGATAGAAACGGCGTCAGTCCAAGGAGTGCCAAGCACCCATGCAAGAGGCGCTAATAAAAACCCAAGTATTTGTTCAAGCGTCAGGTTTTCAAAACCAAACAAACCCGCGGTGCCGCCAATCAATCCATTAAGTAAAGCAATTAATGCGATAAACGCCACTAGCATTGCACCAATATTCATGGCCAGCTTAAGCCCCGTAAGTGCCCCACCTGCAGCGGCATCAATTACATTTGCAGGTTGCTCGCCCTCCTCAAACGCGATGTCTTCTGCGCGCTCGTCTGGAATTTCGGTTTCCGGCTTAATAATTTTTGCCATTAGCAAGCCACCTGGAGCGGCCATGAAACTAGCGGCAATGAGGTACTTTAACTCTACGCCCATGCTGGCATAGCCTGCCAACACCGCTCCCGCGATAGAGGCCAAGCCTCCGGTCATCACGGCAAATAATTCTGACTGCGTCATGTGATTAATGTAGGGGCGAACGATAAGAGGCGCTTCTGTTTGACCTACAAAAATATTCGCCGTTGCTGAAAGTGATTCAGTCTGGCTTGTACCGAGCGCTCGCTTAATCAGGCCACCCAAAACGTCAACCACTTTTTGCATAATGCCAAGGTAGTAGAGCACCGCCATGAGAGCAGATAGAAAAACTATTATGGGTAGTACATTGATTGCAAAAATAAAACCGAGTTTAAACTTGGCTAAATCGCCAAACATAAACTCAACACCTGCATTGGCATAGTTAATTACGTTTTGCACGCCAGCTGCAGCACCGCCAAGAATATCTTTACCAACAGGCACATAAAGGACCAATGCAGCAATTCCGGCTTGTAGGGCAAATGCGCCACCCACTGTGCGGAAATTAATTGCTTTCCGGTTGTCTGACAGCAGCACTGCTATCCCGAGTAATATTCCAATTCCGAGTAAACCGACCACGCTTTGTTATCCTTATTCTTGTGAAATTTTCGGCTGTAAGCGACAGGCGCTTAATCGTTTAAGTTTGGGCCGATAGTTTAGCATAGGTTAAGTGCTAGATGCTCGTATTTGTAGGGTTTTTTGCTGAAAAGTTGACTAAAATGACCGTCGACAGTGACTATAAACAAGCGCTACAATCGTCTCCTAATTTACCTCTGGCTAATACTATGAATAATCGTCTAGAACAACTTCAGAACTTACAAAAAAATGCTCACTGCCCTTACTCAAAATTTCAAGTGGCCGCCATTTTGGTCTGCGAAAATGGCGAGGAATACAAGGGGGTTAATGTTGAAAACGCTTCTTATGGTGGCACGATTTGCGCCGAGCGATCTGCCTTTGTAAGTGCCATTTCTCAAGGGCAGGCAAATAATAAATTTACCGAAATACACCTTATTGCAGGTGAAGCCAAAGACTTCGTTATGCCCTGCGGATTGTGCCGGCAGTTTATGAGTGAATTTGTTAGCTCTGACTTTAAGGTTTATGTATATCACTCCGATGGCGGGATGAAAACAGTCAGTATGGAAGACCTTCTACCTTACTCCTTTTCTTCAAGTGATCTAGCTTAGAGTATTTAGTGAATAAAAAAGCCGCGACAATGTCGCGGCTTTTTTATTTCTAAAAGGAGCGGCCCGGCAAGGCACACTCCAAACACTGCTGACTAGAATTCAAATTCTAAGCCGATACGTGCGGTCCACAATGAAGGGTTTTCCTTGAGGTCAGTAATAGAATTTGTATCGTTAAACTCTTCGAATACATATTGACCATTACTGTTCACAGAAGATTCAACCATCTGAACTGAGAAGAATTGAGCGTCGTTCACGTGACCCCATTCATCGTTCAGGAAGTTGCCCAAGTTGTACATCTTAAAGTAAATCTTACCTTTAGTGCCATCAACAAACGTGGGGAGTTCCTGGTCTATACGCAAGTCCATACGTGTGCTCCAAGGAGCGTGTGTTTCGTTGCGCTGCACATAGCCAGCATCTAAATCATGAGCTCGCGCCCAAGAGAAGAATGCACCAGAGTCAAAACCATCTTCAAATACTACGTTGGGATCGTCTGCACCAGTAGGTACATATAATAGGTGGCGCCCATAGAAACCGTCGCCTTCCAAATCGCCACTTCCCATCACGTAGCTTTGTGGTTGGCCTTCACTTGAATAGGCCATCAAGGTTATGCGAGTAGTTAGATCGGCAAACAACTCTGTAGCGTAACTCGCTCTCGCCGTAAAGCGATGTGGCGCAGTGTAGTTAGAGGTTGCTGCGGTTAGATCATTAGGGTTAGACGTTGCAGTTGCATCCCAGTTTGAACCAGCAGTTGAGCTGGTCATAGGAGCCACATCTTCTGCATCGATGTAGGCGTAGCCCATTTGCAGGTCAAGGCCCCAATCGAAGCTCTTCTTCAGGACAATAGATATAGAATCTGAAGATGCATCTTCGCTAGAGTTGGTCAACATATGGTTATCTTCACCATTTACGTAGTCGTAAATTGGCATGCCATCAATCGTATTGCCGACAATCTCTTGCGACAGGTCTAGATATATTGCTGAGTCTTTGGTTTCAGTATGCAGGTAGTCGATCTCTGCCTGAACGCCGCCCCATGGCAAGTCATAGCTAGCACCTAAGGCAAATTTCCACTCAGAAGGCTGCTTGTAGTTAGGATCAAGCAAAGCAATTCTTGTAGAAGAAGCATTGTCTATAGTGGTTGCTGCAACCTCGTCTACCAAATCCTGAGGAACATCGTAACCAGGTCGACCAGAACCCGACAAAGGAATATCACTTAGGACTGAGTCAGAACCGTAAGAATTACGCAACTGAACATTGGTCGCACCGTCGTTACTCCATGCATTTGAAATCCAAACATTTGGATTACCGCCAGAGTAAAGACCCAAACCACCGCGTACGGTTAACTCAGGGCTATATTCCCAAGTAAAACCAAGGCGAGGCATGATGATATCAATTCCGTCAACGTTGGCGTCGTTGCGCACACCGTTAGCATCGAAAAAAGCCTGGTTAAAGTTAGGTCTATCATCACTTTCCATGTACTCGTAACGCAAACCGGCGGTGATTGTTAGATTTTGCTCGCTGAGGTACAGCTCGTCCTGAATATAAACACTGTTAATGGTGTTTACGAAGTTTGCCGCTGCATCATCGGGGTTGTTGGTGCCACCGCCACTACCGTAGTAAATGCGGCTAGGAGTGCCCAACTCAAAGCGGTCAATACCAGACAAACCACAAGCATCATCATCAGCTCGACCTTGTGCGCTTAAAGCATCACAAGCCGCTGAGTTTCCTGATGAGCTGTCGAAGTAATCGTATTCGCCACCGTTTGAGTGTTGCACAAATTGGTTAAACACGGTCAGCTCTTCGCTATCAAAGCCCGCTGTAATCAGATGCTCACCCACTAAATACTTGGCCGAGAATTTGAAATACTTAGACTCTGTATTGAGCGCATTGGCTTGACGAGAATCGTCCGCACCTAAATATACAGTGCCTGTTCTACCGCCAATACTGATTTGCATGTCACCAAAATCAGGATCACCAACGGTAACCTGGGAGTCATTCATTTCATTGGTGCTGTAGAAAATTTCAGTAGAAAGCGCATCAGTCCACTGAGAAGACAGTGACATTGTAAAGGTTTCAGACTCAGAACCTTTTGTGTAGTAGTGATTGGCAAACTCAAACTCATTCGAATCGCCATCTGAATCACGCAGCTGGAAACCATCGAAGTAGTTGTATATTACGGCCAAGTTATGGTCTTCATTGATGTTCCAATCAAGACGAACCATATATTTTTCAGATTCTTGAGTGCCATTTCCAGGCTGACCACCTGCATCGTAGTTGTAAACGTTATTTGCAATGTCGACGATGCGGTTGTAGTCAGACTGGCTTAGCCAATCACGCTCAACACCATTACCAGAACCCGCGTAACCCTTTTGTAGGAAACGAGGCTTTTCAGATTCTTCATAAGCGGCGAAGATAAATAGCTTGTCTTCAATTAGTGGGCCGCCTATATGAAAGCCTTTTTTGCTTTCAGTGTATGCAGGACCACTTTGATCGCTTGCAGCGTCACCCAGAGTAGTGCCTTTCAGGTCGTCACTGCTGTACTCGTAAAATACACCGCCGTCCCACTCGTTAGAGCCGCTTTTGGTTACGGCGTTGATGTTACAAGCCGAGAAGCCGCCGTATGTTACATCAAATGGTGCCAATGAAACTGATACCTGTGATATACCATCGAAAGGGAAAGGCATGCCAACAGCAGTTGAATAACCATTTTCATTGAGGCCGAAACGGTCATTTTGGCTCACGCCGTCGAGGGTTACACTGTTGAAGCGAGGGTGCTTACCACCACAGTTCACAGAGAAGCCGTCATCGTCAGAGTCGATGTTCATGCGTGGGTCCATGGCGTAAACATCGGCGATGTCACGGTTAATGGCCACAGAAGTTTCTAGTTCAAATGCACCAAAGGTAGCCGAAGGACCAGGAGCCACATCGCCGCCCTGCAATTGCTCTGCAGTGACAACAACTTCTTCAATGCCAGACAAATCGATGGCCAGCTTGAAGGTGTCACCCAAGGCAATGGAGTCAACCATAATGGTCTTATCACCATTAACAACTACTTTGTAGGGGCCACCTACGGGAAGTCGAGAGGCGAAGAAAGTGCCCGATGAGTTGGTTGAGTAGCTTCTTTTAATGCCGGTTCTAGAATCGATCACGTCGATACTTGCGGCGTCTAAAGGTGAGCCATTTACGCTAATGACCTTACCGCGAATGGCTGAGGTTGTTTCTTGAGCGTATGTTGCGACTGGCCCTGCTAGCACGAGTACCGAGGCTAGGCCTAGGGTCGTGGTTGCTTTGCTGAATATCATGCTTGCCTCCAAATTTTTATAGGATCTTGCGCGTCGTAATCAATTTTTGTAGAGCGCTATTTGCATTGCGCTAACCTGTAGCAGTGTAGACAAGTCTGTTTACGATATTATTACAGCTTGCCAACTCGCTACGATTTACCTACAGATCTCTCAAATCGCTTATCTTTTTCTTATTTATGTCTAAATAACTAACCCTTATTTAATTAGCATCAAATAAGGACGCCCCATAGTCGCCAATCTTGACTAATGCGTCAAGTTAATCGTTTCACTTATTGTTCATTTTTTTCCTATAAGCGGAACTTCTTTTATTACAAAACTGTCAGGTTGCGGATTGAGGGCTTAAATTCACCATGTGACAGTGATGTGCGCCGCTTAAGCCACTCATCCTTAGAGGCAGAGAAATTAAGAATTAGGCCGTATTATTGGCAACAAGAATTAACTTAAACGTTTCACATATATTAAGTTCTGTGCTTAGATACCCTCAAAATTGACCTATCCACTGCTGGTGTTGCAATGTTATGACCACCCTGAAAGATGTTGCGAATGCTGTCGGCGTTTCGGTTGCTACCGTGTCCTATGTTTTGACCGGCCGTGGCTCCGTTAGTAAAGAAACCAGCCTCAAAGTAATGGCTGCGGTAAAAAAGCTGGGATATCGACCAAATCGCACCGCTCAAGCCATGCGTACAGGCTTCACTCAATCTATTGGATTACTTCTACCAGATTTAACCAACCCTTTTTTCCCACAGCTTGCACAAAAAATTGAAAATGCCGCTCGACAGCGCGATTTCTCCGTCCTCCTGGTTGATTGCCAAAGTAATCCTGATACAGAGGCTGAAGCCTTTAATTTACTGAAACAACAAGGCGTCGACGGCATTATTTGGTGCCCCTCCAGCGATATAGCGCCAGACTCAATACACAGTGTAGGTTGCCCCGTGGTACTCATCGACCGACCGATTTCGGGCTTCGACTCGGTCTATTCGGACTACTACAAAGGGGGACAATTATTAGGCGAATATGCACTTTCAATGGGGCATACACAGGTAGGTTTGCTGTCTGGTCCGAAGCATATTGAAGGGGCGAGAAAGCGTCGGCAAGGTTTCATCGACTCAGTAACAGGCCCCGACAAAAACCTCACCATCGTCTGGGACCTAGAAGTCCCCTTTAGTACCGAGCTCTCCCCAGAATCACTACAACGCCTAAATGAAAAAGACGTTACCTTGATTGTCGCGGCGGATGATTTAATCGCGGTAGGCGCCATTAGTGCATTGAATGAAATTGGTCAGCGTGTGCCTGAGGACGTGTCTGTCACGGGTTTTGACAACATTCCATGGAGCACAGTAGTGACACCCAAGCTCACGACTATTAATCAAGCCATCAGCGCCATGGGTGGGCAAGCCGTTGACATCCTCGCCGAAAAAATCAGCGAGCCAGACATGCCAATACGTACAGTTCTACTTGATGTTGAGCTGGTAGAGCGGCACTCAGTTAAGCGGGTTAAGGCTTAAGCTGAGCGCTCAACCAAACTAGCCGATGGTCGGAGGATGCGCTGCGATCTTCTACCAAACGGTACAAATTATCATTGATCACCGGCCAAAATACTCCCTGGCTTAAAACCTTTATGCCAGCAGAAGAAGGCAAAACATAGTCGGCTCTCATACCCCAGTGTGCCGTATGATTAAGCGCTAGAGGGTTTTCGGGCTTGTTTTCACTTCCCCCCAAACTGCTTGGCGCCAACAAACTGTTCACCTGAGGCAGCTCGAGCAAACTTCCAATACCTTGTCGAATAGCTCCACCTTCTAGCGCAGAGGCATTCAGATCACCCAAAATAACAAACCGTGCGTCTTTCGCTAAGCCGCCGACAAGCTTTTTATCATCATAAATATAATCTGCACCGAGAATATAATCACGCCAAAAACGGAGCTCGTCATGATTCCGTTTGCCGTTTCGATCTTCTGGGCCATCAAACACCGGCGGTGTCGGGTGACTGGCGAGAATGTGAACCGATGTATCACCAACGATCACGGGAATGTCCCAGTGAGATTTTGAGGATAACCTTAAATCAAGCCAAACCTCATCGCTGTGCCAAAAGCCGTCGGCCTTAGTGCCGGGGCGCAAGGCTCCAGGCATATCACTCCAGAGAAAATACTGAAATGTGCGTACGTTTTTTTGGTCAATTGGGAAGCGAGATAAAAGCACCATACCGTAGTGACCCGGAAAATAACCAAAGCCATAAGCATCGCCTTTTACGCCACTGGCAACTCCGTCCTTATCTAGGTCAAAGGGTGTCGGCTGCCCCGTATTAGAGGTGTTCAAGTAAACGAAAGGAAAATTAACCGCCCCCGCACCCTGCTGACTGACATTAAGATAATTTTTGACAAAGGCCTGAATACCGCGAGCAGGGTCAGCAATGTAATCAAACTCGTTAAGCAGAATTACATCGGCCTTACTGCGCTGAATAATTTCGGCTATGTTCCGAATTTGAGGGTCATTACCGGTGGCCAGTCTTTGCGCGAGCACTTCACTGCTCGCCGATTCAATTTCCCGGCCGAGATAGTTGGTGGCTTCCATGCTGACGTTGAACGTAGCGAACACAATCTCTTCTGTGCCATCTTTTTTTAGCTGTTCAGGCATAGTTTTGAGTCCGCATGCTCCTAGTGCAAGCGTTAGCAGGCTTATTTTCAGCAAGCCTGCTAAATAAGAAATCATGCACGGTAGATTAAACTGAATCACCATAGGGAATCCAAATGTTTTTAACCTGAGTGGCTTCCCGCAAAAATTGCTTTCCTTGACCTTCGGTTTTGTCATTCCAATTCCGAGCCAAACCACGATTCACCCAGGTTCGCTTCAGATTGCCTACCGACGCCTCTTCGACCGCTTTACAGTCAAGAGGGGTACCGTGATACCACAAACCATCTACCTGTTGATGCTCGGCCAAAACCTTCATCAAACCTTCTCGTTGACCAGTAACTATATTAACAACGCCTGCTGGTACATCTGAAGTCTCTAAGATTTGATAAAAATCTGTAGCCAACAGCGGATAGCGCTCAGAAGGAATTAACACGGCGCGGTTTCCCATGGCGATAACAGGAGCCAACATTGAGATCATCGCCAGCAGCGGAGATCTATCTGGGCAGCCAATTGCCATGACGCCAATCGCTTCGTTCATTGCCAGTGTTACACCGCGAATTGGTGGTTGGTGTACTGCGCCATCGTATTTGTCGGCCCAGGCCGCATAGAAAAACAAGCGCTCTATCGCCAAGTCAACTTCCTGACGAGCGTCGTCAGCAGAAACTCCCACCGAAGATATCAATCGCTGGCAGAATTCAGCAGCTCGATAACTTAAATTTTCTGCAATAAAATACAAAATTTGTGCTCGACCATGGGCACTGGTTTTAGACCAGCCCTCAGCTTTATAAGCGGCTTCGACGGCGTTGCGAATATCTTTGCGACTACCATCACCAACCGAGCCCAAGACATCGCCACTCTGGGCAATAACTTTTAGACTGTTGCCGTTGTCGGGTCGGCACTGCTTTCCTCCAATGTAGAATTTTGCGGTTTGGTCAACAAAAATCTCAGCATTGGCGAGCGGCGACGTCTTTTTAGCCTTCTCAGGCTTAGGAACTTCCGCCTCCGGGGCAAGGTTTTCGATCGGCTTAAGGTACTCATAGAGACCTTCAATGCCCCCTTCCCTGCCCACGCCCGATTCGCGATAACCGCCAAAACCACACGCAGCATCAAATTGATTTGTACTATTAACCCAGACCACGCCGGCTTTGATTTGCGGCGCAACATCAAGTGCACGGTTAATGTTTTCAGACCAAACGCTAGACGCCAAGCCATAGCGAGTATTATTTGCAAGATCAATCGCCTCCTTTTGAGTTCTAAATGTGAGTACGCTTAGCACTGGTCCGAAAATTTCGGTGCTAGCAACTACGTTGCTCGCCTCCACGTCGGTTAGTAAAGTAGGCGGATAGAAGCAGCCCTCAGACGGACAAGCATTTTCTGGCTGCCAGAGGGTTGCCCCTTCGGCCACACCCTGCTTTACTAAGGCCTCAATTCGCTTCTTTTGGCGCTCATCGATAATCGCGCCCATATCAATGCTTTTATCCAGCGGATCACCAATGCGTAACTTACTCATACGCACTTTGACTTTGGCCAACAAAGTCTCAGCAATTCCCTCTTGCACCAATAGCCTAGAACCAGCGCAGCATACTTGGCCCTGGTTGAACCAAATTGCGTCAACCAAACCTTCAACAGCACTGTCTAAATCTGCATCATCAAAAACGATGAACGGCGATTTTCCACCCAGCTCCAGTGTCAGCTTTTTACCGCTGCCTGCGGTTCTGCTTTTGATCATCCGACCAACATCGGTAGAACCGGTGAAAGCAATTTTATTGACGTCTTCGTGATCAACTAAGGCCTGACCGGCAACACCATCTCCTGTAACAATATTCACTACACCTGCAGGTAGCCCAGATTGTTCTAAGAGCTCTGCAAACATGAGCGCACTCAGGCTGGTGAATTCCGCCGGTTTTAGCACAACACAGTTGCCCGCGGCTAAAGCGGGAGCAATTTTCCATGCGGCCATTAGCAAAGGAAAATTCCATGGAATTATTTGCCCTACTACACCCACTGCCTCTTGGTTCGGCAGCTCTGTATCCAGTAGCTGAGCCCAGCCGGCGTGGTGATAAAAATGGCGAATGGCTTTAGGCAAATCGATGTCGCGAGATTCACGAATGGGCTTGCCGTTATCCATGGTCTCCAATACAGCCAAAGATCTTGAATATTTCTGCAAAATTCGAGCAATAGCGTACAAATGTTTCGCGCGCTGATGGCCTGACAAAGCGGCCCAAGCGGGCTGAGCAGCTCTCGCCGCCTTTACAGCTTTGTCTATATCTGCGGCACTGGCTTGACTTACTTTGCCTAAAACTTTGCCATTAGCGGGGTTTTTAGTATCGAAGCTTTTGCTCGCCGCCACCCATTCGCCATTGATAAACATTTTGAAGCCGGCTTTGTGTTCTTTTAGCCATGCTTCTACATTTGAAGAGGATTCAGGTGCCGTGCCGTAGCTCATAGTTTTAAATGCTTCTGCAACGTTCATAAAAGTGTCCAATCTGTATAAATTATTTAAGCCATTGAGTGACGGTTGTGGGCTGAATATTGTCCACTCACATGATGTTCTAATTGGCGTTCAATATCTGCAAGTAAGCTGGACGCGCCAAAGCGAAACATTTCTGGATTAAGCCACTCGTCGCCCAGCTCTTCTTTAATCATTACTAGGTAATTGATGGCGTCTTTTGCCGTGCCGATGCCACCGGCCGGCTTAAAGCCCACCTTGAAGCCTGTCAATTCACGGTAGAGACGAATCATTCGAACCATCACCAGACTCACAGGTAAAGTCGCGTTTACGGCTTCCATTCCGGTGGACGTTTTAATGAAGTCTGCTCCGGCCATCATGCAAACCATTGACGCTTTTGCAATATTGTTTAAGGTGCTGAGCTGGCCCGTTGAAATGATGGTTTTCATGTGCGCTTTGCCACAGGCTTTGCGGTAGGCGAGCACTTCATCGTACAGCGCTTGCCAATTTTCAGTAAGCACAAAATGGCGAGTAATAACGATATCGATTTCTACTGCGCCCGCTTCCACAGAGGCTTCAATTTCTTGTAGACGCAGTGGCATTGGTGACATACACGCTGGAAAACCCGTAGAAACGGCTGCCACCGGAATGCCAGAACCTGCCAGCGCGGTGACCGCAGTCTCAACCATTGAGTGATAAACACATACGGCGCCGGTAGTGATGTTAAGTGACTCAGCTCCCATTGCTTTTAGCAGATCAGTTCGCACCGGATGCTGTGCTTTTGCGCAGAGTCGTTTTACTCGACCCGGCGTGTCATCGCCCGACAGTGTTGTTAAGTCCATACAGGATACGGCCTTCAACAACCAAGCGGCTTGGAAATTCTTTTTCGGTGATCGACGAGCTTTTAAGCTGTCACTGCGCCGCTCTACTGCGCTCTGGTTAATACGGATATCATTAACCCACTCGGCATTAAAAGAAGTGCCCGGGTTCAGCAGGTCATCGTGACCACTCTGCTGGTCAACGGCCACAGACTTGAGCGATACAGCGCTAGGCTTAGCGGGATTGCGATTTTTTTTCTCAGCACTCATGGTAATTGCCTTAAATTAGTGTTGTATTCTTTCTAAAATCACGCCGGGTCGCGTGAAATTCGGTTCATCGCCAATAGTGAAAGCGGCCTGTAAGCGGGCAATCGCCGCATCGGCACTTTTCTGGTCTCTTGCGTGCAGCATCGCCAGAGGACGATCCGGCCCAGCTTGCTCACCCAAACCCAGAACTTCACTTAAACCAACCGCAGGGTCAACAATATCTTCTACTAAACGTCGGCCACCGCCTAATTCAACGACGGCATTACCAACAGATCGCGTGTCAACAAGGTTAACAGTACCAGACTGCAGGGCATGCACGGGAACGATAATAGGCGCGGCGTCTAGATAGTGCTCAGGTCGGTCCATAAAATCACTGGGCCCGCCTAAAGCGGATACCATGCGGCTGAAGTATTCACTCGCCCTACCGCTGCTCAAAGAGTCTTCCATTTTCGCTACGGCGTCTTCAAGTGTAGGTGACAACTTTGATAATACGAGCAGCTCAGCACCCAGATCCACTACCACTCGATGCAGTCTTGGTTCTTTGAATTCACCTTTGAGGTATTGCACAGTTTCTAATATTTCCAGTGCATTTCCTGCCGTTCGCCCAAGTACTTCAGACATGTCAGTGATCAGAGCGGTAATAGGCAGACCTAAACCGGAACCTACGGCAACAATATTTTCAGCAAGCTCACTGGCCATTTCTCTTGAGGCCGCAAATGCACCATTGCCGGTTTTAATATCCATAACTAAGCTGTCGAGCCCAGCCGACAGCTTCTTGGAAAGAATTGACGCTGTTATAAGGGGAACAGATTCCACCGTGGCAGTAACGTCTCTAATTGAATAAAAGCGCTTGTCGGCAGGGGCCAATTCAGCCGTTTGGCCAACTATGGCACAGCCAACTTCTTTTACTACTTTCTGTAGTTCAACAATATCTGGCTGTGAGCGGTAACCCTGAATGCTATCGAGCTTATCGAGCGTTCCGCCAGTGTGCCCAAGGCCTCGCCCTGAAATCATTGGTACATAAGCGCCACAGGCCGCCAACATAGGTGCAAGCATGATGCTCACTTTGTCACCAACACCGCCGCTGGAGTGTTTATCTACCACGGGACCGCCGAGCTCTAGATCTTGCCAGTTTAATGTTGTACCGGAGTTTTGCATGGCGTGGGTTAAGGCCATACATTCAGATCGCGGCATACCCTGGAAAAAAGTCGCCATAGCAAAACTCGCGACCTGCCCCTCAGAAAGGGTTTGGTCGGCAATGCCATTAACAATTGCTTGGATTTCCTCTAGGTCTAACGATTCACCGTCACGCTTTTTGCGAATTATGTCTTGAATTAACATGAATTTGGCCACCTTTGACTGCTAAATATACAATGAATAGGAGAATGCAGGAAACTGTCCAACTAGTCAACTTAAACGTTAAAGTTGATTAAAAAATGCAGCCTAATCGCTTACCTGATAAACTGCGCGGGTTTTTTTCACAAGGCACAGTAATTATTATTATTTTAAGGTAGGAATATCATGACAGAACGCACTCAAATTGGCGGCTTACAAATAGCCCAACCACTCTACGACTTAGTGGTTAATGATATTGCACCCGGCACCGGTATTGAAATAAGCACAATATGGCGCGAGTTGGAAAACATCCTCACCGATCTCGGCCCCAAAAACAAAACACTGCTCGAAAAACGCGAAACCTTACAGTCGCAAATCGACCAGTGGCATCAAGCCAATTCTTACGAGCCCAAGGCTTACAAAGCCTTCCTGACAGATATTGGCTACCTCGTACCCGAGGGCGATGACTTCAACATCACTACTGAAAATGTTGAACCTGAAATTGCAGGACAAGCTGGACCACAACTTGTAGTTCCCATTATGAACGCTCGCTTTGCTCTCAATGCGGCGAATTCCCGCTGGGGCAGCCTATATGACTCTCTGTATGGCACCGATGTTATCCCCAGCGATGGTGGCGCTGACAAAGTTGGCGGCTTCAATCCTGTTCGTGGAGCCCGAGTTATTGCCTATGCCCGCAACTTCCTAGACAAAACCGCTCCCCTAGCCAAGGGTTCGCATCTTGATGCCATTCAATACACTGTAGTTGACGGCACTCTAAGCATCAAATTGAAAGATGACAGCCTTACTCAGCTTGCATCCCCTGAATATTTTGTTGGGTATCAGGGCGAAGCAGGCGCGCCATTGGCCATACTTCTATGTCAAAACAACCTTCACTTTGAAATTCAGTTTGATCGAGAAGACAACATCGGCAAAGACGATGCGGCTGGCATCAAAGATATTTTGATGGAGTCGGCCATTACCACCATTATGGATTGCGAAGATTCGGTTGCCGCCGTTGACGCAGACGATAAATCGCTGGCCTACCGCAATTGGCTGGGTCTAATGAAAGGCGATCTGGAAGAAACCATGGTGAAAGGCGGCAAAAAAATTGTTCGTCGCTTAAACCCTGATCGTCAATACACAGCGGCGGATGGCAGCACTATCAGCCTGAAAGGTCGCAGCATGTTGTTTATTCGCAATGTTGGCCACCTGATGACCAATCCCGCGATTCTCGACAAGCATGGCGAAGAAATCCCAGAGGGCATCATGGACGGCATGATCACCGTCCTTATTGCGCTTCATGACTTGAAAGGCAATAGCGCTTTCAAAAACTCCAGCGTCGGCAGCGTAAATATTGTAAAGCCCAAAATGCACGGCCCTGAAGAAGTGGCCTTCACCGACGAACTGTTTGCTCGCATAGAAGACGCGTATGACCTTCCCCGCTTTACTATCAAAGTTGGCATTATGGACGAAGAGCGTCGCACTTCAGTCAATTTGAAAGAGTGTATTCGCGCGGCCAAAGATCGTGTTGTCTTCATTAACACAGGCTTTCTGGACCGTACGGGCGACGAAATTCACACGAGCATGGAAGCCGGTGCATTTGTGCCAAAATCCAAAATGAAGGCGACCACCTGGATTGGCGCTTATGAAAATCAGAACGTAGACATAGGCCTGGCTTGTGGACTTCCGGGCAAAGCTCAAATTGGCAAGGGCATGTGGCCAGAGCCAGACAACATGGCGGCAATGATGAGCGCTAAGCTTGCGCACCCTGAAGCCGGAGCGAATACAGCTTGGGTGCCCTCGCCTACCGCCGCAACGCTTCACGCTATGCACTATCACTACGTTAATGTGCAGACACAACAGCAAGAACTGCGCAGCCGCACTCTGGCGAGCGTAGACGACATTCTCACCATCCCTCTGCTGGGCGGTGAAGAGCTGAGCACTGAAACTGTGCAACACGAATTGGACAACAACGCTCAAGGTATTCTTGGTTATGTTGTTCGCTGGGTTGACCAGGGCGTTGGCTGCTCCAAGGTGCCCGACATTAATAACGTTGGCCTGATGGAAGACCGTGCAACCTTGCGTATTTCAAGTCAGCATCTGGCTAATTGGCTGCGTCATGGCATTTGCACTGAAGCTCAAGTCATGGAGACATTTAAACGTATGGCCGCAATTGTCGATAAGCAAAACGAAGGCGACGCGGACTATCGTAAAATGGCGCCAGAGTTTGATGCTAGCATAGCCTTCCAAGCGGCTTGTGAGCTAGTGTTTGAAGGTCGTGTGCAGCCAAGCGGCTACACCGAGCCCCTTTTGCACGCGCGTCGTTTGGATATTAAACGTCAGGCTTAGGTAATTATTGCCTGCTCCCCTCTTCGGGGGGCAGGTGATTTGGATATCAGATGGCGCTCCTAATTTAAGGCACTGACCTTGATTGGAGTGTCATTTCGACGAACACGCACCCACGATCCTTAATTCGTTGACCTTAGTGTCAACATTTCATATTCTGGCGCAATGACCAGCTCCCCAAAAAACTATAAAACCGGCAAGATTCGAATTGATAATCTCGCTAAAATTCTAGAAGCCGCCGAAATCGAATTTGCCCTTTCAGGTTACAAAGGCGCCTCGATAATGAGCATTGCGAAGCGAGCCAAGCTGCCCAGGCCAAACATCCACTATTACTTTCCCAGTAAGCTGGAACTCTACAACCGCGTTCTTATGGATGTGCTGGCCCTGTGGAACGAAGCTTTTGATCGCATTACTGCGGATGATGATCCCGCCGACGCAATTGGTGCTTACATATACGCAAAAGTCATGTACTCGAAGACAAACCCTCTTGCCTCGAAAATTTTTGCTAACGAATTAATTCATGGCGCAGCACATCTGACGGAGTATTTGAATCAAGACTACCGAGAATGGCTAATGGGCAAAGCAGAGGTTATGCAGTCATGGATCAGCCAAGGCAAAATGGACCCTGTCGACCCCTTCTACCTCATCTTACTTATCTGGTCGTCTACTCAGCACTACGCTGACTTCTCTGTGCAGGTAACAACGGTCTTGGGTAAGCAGGAGCTTGCCGATGAAGACTATGAAGGCATTGCTGCAAACCTACAGCACATCATACTCAAAGGCTGTGGCATCAAGTTTGAGCAGAGCCCCATCGGAGCTAAGCTCTAGGCGGCGATAACAAAGCCCACTTAAGAACACTTAAAGAATACCAATACGCCTCAAAGCCAACAAAGCCCAAAATAAAGCTTGACTCAAGCGTCAAAATTTCATTTTATTGACACTTGTGTCAGGTATTCAAATATTCTTATACTCAGCTATAACTATAAGGCGGCGAATACAATTCTCAAATAGTCACATTTACCCGCGATTCCAGTACTCCACAAACAAGTGAGCTTAGCCAGTGATCAAGTTTCTGCTGAACCAAACAGAACATAGTGTTAGCGATATCGACCCAAATATTACCTTATTGGACTATTTGCGAGAGCATCTACACAAAAAAGGCAGCAAGGAAGGTTGCGCCTCTGGCGACTGTGGCGCCTGCACCGTAGTGCTGGGCGAAAGTGATGGCCAGACAATGCGCTATAAATCAATCAATTCCTGCATAACATTACTCGCCAGCTTGCACGGAAAACAACTGATCACAGTTGAAGATTTAAAGAACGATGAGCAACTACATCCTGTACAGCAAGCTATGGTTGATTGCCATGGCTCACAGTGTGGTTTCTGTACTCCAGGGTTTGTGATGTCGATGTTTGCCTATCGCAAAAATACTCAAACACCGACAAGAGAAGGCATTAACGAAGCTCTGGGCGGCAACCTCTGCCGCTGTACTGGCTATCGGCCCATTGTCGAGGCGGCCGTGCAAATGTTTGAACCGGACGCAAAAGATCAATTCACTGAAACTGAATCTGTCACAAGCAAGAAACTCAATCAAATTAAACTGAGTGATAGTGAAGTAGCCTTAAGCGCGCTGGGTCGAACTTTTTATTCCCCTGCCACGGTTACAGAATTATCAAGTTTGTTAATAAGCCATCCACATGCTCGACTTATTGCGGGCGGCACAGACCTTAGTCTAGAGTTCACGCAATTTCTTCGAAACATTGACGTGCTGATTTATACCGGCAGAGCAGAAGGTCTCGATACCGTTATTGAAACGGAAAGCCAAATAGACATCGGTTCCGCGGCGACATATTCCAAAGCCAAAAGCCTGTTGGTTCAGTATTTTCCGGACTTAGAAGAACTCATTGAGCGTCTGGGCTCCCGGCAAATTCGCAACCAAGGCACTATTGGCGGAAACGTTGGCAACGCCTCCCCCATTGGCGATATGCCACCGGTGCTGATTGCCTTGGGCGCGCAGCTGGTACTGCGCAAAGGTGATACCACGCGAACCATTGATGTCGCTGATTATTTTTTAAAATATAAGGTCACGTCGCAGCAAAGCTCAGAATTTATTGAGCGCATCCTAATTCCGAAGCCTAAAGCTCAGGAGAATTTTCGAGTCTATAAAATTAGTAAGCGCATGGAAGACGATATCTCAGCTACTTGCGGCGCGTTTAATATCGAAATTGAAAATGGCCTTGTGAAACGTGTTGCGATTGCTTACGGCGGCATGGCAGAAATTCCCAAGCGTGCCAAGCACTGCGAAAAAGCTTTGCTGAATAAAGATTGGAGTGAACACAATATTCAAGTGGCCATGGCTGAGCTTGCAAAAGACTTCTCTCCAATTAGTGATTTTCGCTCCAGCGCTGAATATCGCCTTTTGGTTTCGCAGAACTTCCTACAGCGACTTTTCCTAGAGCTTAATTCCTCTCACGATACACTGCGAGTAAGCCAATATGCGTAAACTGCCCAATGTAGCGCAGGCCGGTGATACCTCAAAGGTAAAGGGCTTGTCCGGACAGTCACAAAAACATGAAAGCGCCCACAAACATGTCAGTGGTGAAGCGTGTTATGTCGACGACCAAATAGCCCCTGCCAATGCGCTTCACGCCTACGTTGGCTTAAGCACTGTGGCGCGAGGTCGCGTTACCTTACTCGACTTAGCCAAAGTGCAAACTTCCGAAGGCGTCGAAGCCGTCTTAAGCTTGCAAGATGTTCCGGGGCACACAGACATAGGCCCAGTATTTCCTGGCGACCCCCTCATGGTGAACCAAGGGCAAGAAGTTACATTTTATGGTCAGGTATTATTTGCAGTCGCCGCACGCACTCATGAACTGGCTCGCAAAGCGGTGAAGCAAGCTGTAGTGGAATATGAGGTTCTGCCTGCCGATGTCACCATTGAGCAAGGGTTAAAAAACAACAGCTTCGTAAGACCCAGCCACACCCAACAACGCGGTGATACAAGTTCAGCACTCAAGTCGGCAGCACATGTCTTGAACGGTGAAATGCAAATTGGTGGTCAGGAACAAATGTATCTCGAAGGCCAAGCTTCACTGTGCATTCCAACGGAAGACGGCGGTATGCTGGTGCACACCTCGACTCAGAACCCAACAGAAGGGCAAAAGTTAGTTGCGGAAGTGTTAAATATCCCCATGAATAAGGTGAGCGTGGACATACGCCGCATGGGCGGTGGCTTTGGCGGCAAGGAAACCAACGCCAATCAGTGGGCCTGTATCGCCGCCCTGCTCGCCCAAAAAACTCAGCGAGCGGTAAAAATACGTTTGGCACGAGCTGACGACATGCTTGCCACTGGAAAACGCCATCACTTTCTCAGCCGCTACGATGTGGGCTTCTCCGCTGAGGGTCGCCTGGAAGCGTTGAACATGGAGCTTTCCGGTGGCTGTGGAATTTCCCCTGATCTCTCTGATGCGATTGTTGATCGCGCGATGTT
>Ga0105348_1000323_pt1 | contig 35603 bp, 30 predicted proteins | sample EN8Hudsemesocosm_2_FD_83504 | JGI IMG/M metagenome (GOLD analysis project Ga0105348, IMG submission 83504) | Methane-oxidizing microbial communities from mesocosms in the Hudson Canyon - EN8C Hudson Canyon | ecosystem: Environmental > Aquatic > Marine > Cold seeps | place: Hudson Canyon... | reverse complement strand
TTTTTCCAACCTAGAGCTGATTACCTACTACAAGTGCACGGTATGAGCATGAAAGATATTGGTATTCACGATGGTGACTTACTGGCCGTACACAACACCAATCAAGCAAGTAACGGGGACATTGTCGTTGCACGTATTGATGAAGAAGTGACTGTTAAGCGATTTAAGAAAAAACGCAGTAAGATTTTATTAATTGCGGAGAACGAAGACTTTGATCCTATTGAGGTTGACCCAAAAGCTCAAGATTTTGCGATTGAAGGCCTGGCCGTTGGTGTCATTCGACGAGGGGGATTAAACTAATGGCTCTCCCCCTATTCAAACAAGCATCACTAAAACCCTCACAAGCCACACAACCATCAAGGCGACAGGGTGATCGCTCGTCACCAGGCAGCTATGTCGAACTGATTCTTAGCGAAGGACAAGACAATAGCTTTCTTCTACCCATGCTGTCTCAAGTTTGCCATGCGGAAGACCTAATGCCTTCCGCGCAAGATAAATGGTGCGCTCTTGTCAATGCACCAGCAAGCTTCTCTAAACACAGCTTATTACAGGCAAACGTCAACCTTGACCGGATTCTGCAAGTAAAGCAAAACCCCAGAAATAACATCAATAGTGGAGATATAGATAGCCCCGCCATTCAATTGGCCGAACACGGCAACTGTTCCACCATTGTTTGCTGGACTAGCACCAAAAACATCGGTGCACAAAAGAGATTAGAATATTTAGCAAAAAAAAATAACTGCCAAATAATTTCAATTCGCTACAGAAATAACTAATGTAGAATTCCAGCGACCTCTTCAGACTGATGCTCGGTTAACTGCGAAGCTGTATACATACCTGCATTAATCATGGCTTTAGCGACAGCCATTCTCTCATCCTGCAAAAAGTGCTTTGCGGTTGATGAAAAGGTTATTTTGACAAGCGCCTCGTCATCATCAACACGCTTGAGAGCCACATCACCATTTGAGAGCTCAATAATTTCCAGAACAGACGACGACATTTAATATTTCCTGAAACACTAAAATTCTTTTACAAGTAACACTGAATTCAGACACCTGATTTCAGATCACCACTCGGTAAGTGATTCCGTAAACTGATCGATCAACGCCTCCAACAGCATAAGCCAACGGGCAAAATCATAACCCGCTGCCTCACTAGTTGCTAAGATTTGCATGCCAGAAGCAGATGACGCAGGTTTAGCACGCTCTCGATCGATACGTCTTGATTCACTTTCTAATTTAAAACATAGACTTAACCAACTGTTCACATCCTTTTCTAATGCTATCAACTGATTAAGGTCACCCAAATCACGCTCTTGCTCTCGCAAATTTGCCTGTAATGCCTGAGCACTACACTCACCCAGCAAATCCACTCGCAACTGAGCAGCCGTCTCTAAAAGAAAGACCTTATAGCAATTAGTTAATTGATAAATCACTGCATCTTTATGCGCACGAGCATGTAAACCGACTAGCTCTACAGGTTTTTGTTTATAGCTAAGCCACTGCTCTAAATGCAACTTGGCTAGAAACAACTTTTCACGAGTGTTGGTATAGCCACTCATTCAATCATAACCTCATATAACTTATCGCGTGATTCTACACTCTGTAAACACTAGCAACCATCATAATATTGCATCAATAAAAAAAGAGGGCAATGCCCTCTTTTTTTATCACATGCCAATCCGCTTATTTCTTAGCGGCCTTAGCTTTGGGTGCTGCCTTTTTCTTTGGCACCTCTTCGTCCCATTTACTACCCTTGTAGTATGCCTTCCAACCCGTAGCTTTGCCGTCAACCTCAGTCATAACATACTGTTCTTTCGTTTTTCGGCTATAACGAACAATCGACGGATTTCCATCAGTATCCTCAACCGGCGCACTAAACAAGAAATTATATTTATTATCAATTTCATCTTTGTGCGGTAATAGCTCTGAAACTAAAGGCGCACGAGTTTCACGATTTTTTGGGAACTGACTAGCCGCAAGAAACATCCCAGCAGCCCCATCTCGCAAGATATAAGTATCCTCCACCTTTAGACAAGTCAATTCAGGCATAGGTACTGGATCCATTTTTGGCGGAGCAGCTTCACCATTTCGCAATAACTTACGAGTATTTTTACAAGACTCGCTGGTACAGCCAAAATACTTTCCAAAGCGTCCACTTTTGAGCTGCATATCAGCAGAACATTTATCACATTCAATAACAGGCCCATCATAGCCCTTAATTTTGAACTGGCCTGCCTCAACCTCAAAGCCATCACAATCCGGATTATTGCCACACACATGCAATTTACGCGACTCATCAATCAGATAATTATCCATGGCCGTACTGCACTTAGGACAACGCCGCTTCATGGCAAGTAATCGAGTATCAGCTTCCTCATCATCATCAGAGCTAACAACCTCATCACCTGGGACCAAATTGTTAGTCGCCTTACATCTCTCCCTTGGCGGCAAAGCGTAACCTGAACAACCTAAAAACACCCCAGTACTCGCGGTACGGATTTGCATATCCCTACCACAATCAGCACACTCAATATCCGTACCTGTAGGCTCGTTGGCCCGCATACCACCTTCTTCACTTTCAGCTTGATCCAGCTGACCAAGGAAATCCTTATAGAATTGATTTAACAAATCTTTCCAATCATTTTCACCATCAGCAACTCGATCTAAAGACTGCTCCATCTCAGCGGTAAAACTAAAATTCATTAATTCTTCAAAACTCTCCACCAAACGCTCAGTAACAACATCACCAATTTTTTCAGCATGGAAACGTCGATTTTGCAACGTGACATACCCACGATCTTGAATCGTTGAAATAATAGATGCGTAGGTTGATGGTCGACCAATACCTCGTTTTTCCAGTTCTTTCACCAAACTAGCTTCCGCATATCGTGGGGCCGCTTTAGTAAAATGCTGACTGGGATCAAGCTTCAGCAAGGACAATTTATCGCCAACCTGCATGTCTGGGAGAACAGCATCCTCTTCTTTCTTACTCACCGGTGGCTGCACCCGAGTGAAGCCATCAAATTTAATAACTCGACCGCGAATTCTTAAATCGTAGCTCTCTGCTGTCACAACGATACTCGTGCTTTTATATTCAGCCGGTAGCATTTGGCACGCCACAAACTGACGCCAAATCAATTCATACAAGCGCTGAGCATCTCGCTCCATAGCAGAGAGGTCTGTTGCCTTAACATTGACATCAGAAGGTCTAATAGCTTCGTGCGCTTCCTGAGCACCTTCTTTACTACTGTAGCTAATAGGTGCATCAGGCAAGTATTTTTTACCAAAGCTATCTGTGACGAATTCTCGACAAGCCTCAACAGCATCCTTACTCAAGTTGGTGGAATCCGTACGCATGTAGGTAATATGCCCAGCTTCATACAATCGCTGAGCCATCATCATGGTTTTTTTCACGCCATAACCCAAACGCGTGCTCGCAGCTTGCTGCAATGTAGAGGTAATATACGGCGCGGTTGGCTTTGTTTTAGTGGGCCTATCTTCACGCTTAGTTACTTCATAACCTGCGCTATTTAAAACTTTCAGCGCGGTATCAGTTTCAGCCTGATTAACCGGCTTAAAGGCTTTACCTTGAAATTTTGAGACCTGGAAGCGCGCTTCACTATCTTTGCCCACCGACAAATCTGCATGAACATCCCAGTATTCGTCAGGTACAAAAGCTCTAATTTCTTGCTCACGCTCAACAATTAACCTAACGGCTACCGACTGCACACGCCCCGCAGACAAACCTCGTGCAACCTTTGCCCAAAGTAATGGCGACACCATAAACCCAACAACTCGATCAAGAAATCGACGCGCTTGTTGTGCATTGACACGGTCCATATCCAAGGCAGTAGGCGATTCAAAAGCTTCGGTGATGGCATTTTTTGTAATCTCGTTAAAAACTACGCGCTTAAATCGTGAATTATCACCACCGATGATCTCGCGTAAGTGCCAAGCTATAGCCTCCCCCTCCCTATCCAAATCCGTTGCGAGATAGACGGTATCAGCATCTTCAGCTAGCTTCTTGAGTTCATTGATAACTTTTTCTTTGCCGGGAAGGGTCTGGTAATTAGCAGCCCAATTATTATCAGGATCAATACCCATCCGCTTGATAAGCTGCTCTTTGGCTTTTTTCTTCTTGTGCTTAATCTTATCTTCTGGCGAAAGCTTACGGGTAACAGCAGCCGCCTGAGCCCTTGCCTTGGGATCTACCGGCGTTTTATTGCTACCACTTGTGGGTAAATCACGTATATGCCCCACACTAGATTTAACAACAAAATCTTTCCCTAAGTACTTGTTAATGGTTTTCGCTTTCGCAGGTGACTCAACTATGACCAGAGACTTACCCATAAATTACTTTCGCTTCTCTTAGATTGTGACAACTAGATACGGTGATTTCTGTGACAACGATCGCCAGCAACTAACACCTTCTATATTTATGCATTGGCGACATATATAAGGGCAACTTCCCCATCGGTCAAGTAAAGTTATCAAAAACAATTACACCGATACAGGGTCTATACCGCTCACGTTGATAGCAATCACGCCTGTCCACCCACTAAGCAAGTAGCCCACAAACTCATGCTAGACTTGTTTTTACGTGAAATGTTCAAATTGAAGCTATGTCTGCTGAAACCATTTTTGCTCTTCTCGGGTCCTTAGTCCTTGGCGCACTTATCGTAAGCGCCGTTGCCCACAATCGACATCAGAAAGAGCTAGCAAACAAGCAATTGCTGCAATCAATCAAGCTACAGCTATCAGAAATTGCTGACCATGCCTCCCTCGCCCAACAACTACAACTCCCAGTAGAAGCTACGCTTATTTTCAAACGTTACCAGCTCGCCCTTATAGAGCGCCTACAAGCTTTACCAAACGCGCCCAATAATGCAAAAAGCATGGGGGTAAAGCTCAAACAAGAAATCAACAGCTTCTCATCATTAGAAGATATACATACAGCGACCAATATCTCAGAGGAAGGCGGCCTCACTTTAGAGACAGACAAAGAAATACAAACCTACCAGCAACAAATTAAAGGCATGGTTAAAACCTTAGACCAGCTTCGCACAAGCAGCGCGATCACTCAGGCCAATCATCAAATATTTTCACAACAGTTAAAATGGAAATTCGTACAAATCGAATCTGATGCCTATGTCCACAAAGCCCTTCGATTATTAGAATTAGGCGACCGGACATCTGCCGTTGATGCTTTGCGGCACGCCAAAAAGAAACTATTTGAATTTCAATCATCGGATATACAACGCGAAGTGTTGCTACAGAAGATAAATCACTTAATACGCGAAACCCTAGATAATTCTGCTACAAAAAACACAGAAAAACCTAACAATAGCGATACAGAAGATCCCACTGACGGCCTATCCTTTGAACCCAAAAAGAAGTTTTAACCCTCTCTAACAAACCTAAAACGCGGCCGTTCAACACCATCAACCATTACGTTTTCTATAAACATATTAAGCGGCCGTACCCACATCGAATAATCACCATACAAGCAGCGATAAACAACCACCTGCTCTTCGGTTTCCGAATGAGTAGCCACATCAAGAACTTGATACTCGCTGCCCTTATAGTGGCAATAAATCCCAGGTTTAATGGTTACCATATATCTGTCCTTGGTTGCCCCACAAATAAAAAAAGCCGGGATTATATCCCGGCTTTTTCCGTTCAAAACACTTAATTAGTTCAAGCGTTCAACGATAGTAGAGATACCTTGACCAAGACCAACACACATGGTTGATACGCCAATAGTACCACTGTTTTGCTTCATTACATTCAGCAAGGTACCGGTAATACGAGCACCAGAACAACCAAATGGGTGACCCAAAGCAATAGCACCACCATTCAAGTTTACTTTCTCATCCATCTGCTCAAGTAACTTAAGATCTTTCAGTACAGGTAATGCCTGCGCCGCAAAAGCCTCATTAAGCTCAACATGACTGATATCTTCAATAGCAAGTCCAGCACGCTGCAATGCTTTCTGAGTAGCAGGAACAGGACCATAACCCATGATTGATGGATCAACACCAGCAACCGCCATACTGCGAATCACAGCCATAGGCTCAATACCCAGAGCCTCCGCACGCTCAGCAGACATAACGATCATGCAAGAAGCACCATCAGTAATCTGAGAAGATGTACCCGCCGTTACAGTACCACCTTTAGGGTTGAAAGCAGGCTTAAGTGCAGCCAAGGATTCAACAGTAGTTTGTGGACGAATAGTTTCATCTACCGTGCAAATTTGAAGATTGCCATTTTCATCATGACCCTTCATTGGAATGATTTCGTCTTTGAAGTTACCGTCAAGGGTCGCTTGGTGGGCACGCTGATGAGAACGGTAGCCGAACTCATCCTGCTGCTCACGCGTGATGCCGTGCATCAAACCCAACATCTCAGCAGTGATACCCATCATGCCAGACGCTTTGGCAATATGTAGACTAGCGTGCGGGTTAGGATCAACACCGTGCATCATGCCCACGTGCCCCATGTGCTCAACTCCACCCACAACAAACACATCACCATTACCGGTTTGGATAGCTTGTGCAGCTGTATGAAGCGCTGACATGGAAGAACCACACAAACGGCTCACAGTCTGACCTGCAGATGTATGAGGAATTGAACTCATCAAAGAAGCCATACGGGCAATGTTCCAGCCCTGCTCTAGGGTTTGGTTTACACAACCCCAGATAACATCTTCAACTTCTGCTGGATCAACTTTTTCATTACGCGCCAACAAACCTGTAATCAAGTCCGCAGACATAGATTCAGCACGCGTATTGCGGTACATACCGCCTTTAGAACGGCCCATCGGTGTACGACCGAAGTCAACGATAACCGCATCTCTTGGATTCAAACTCATGGTATTTAACCTCGTTTATATTCCGTGTCTATTAGTTACCGAAGAAGGTCTCGCCATTCTTCGCCATTTCACGTAAACGCTCAGTCGGGGCATACAAAGGACCCAAGTCAGCGTACTTGTCAGCCTTCTCAACGAATGCATCAACTCCCATAGAGTCAATGTAACGTAGAGCGCCACCACGGAATGGAGGGAAGCCAACGCCCATGATCAAAGACATATCTGCGTCTTCTGGGGTATCGACAATCTTGTCTTCTAGACAACGAACAACCTCAAGGCACAACGGAATCATCATACGATCAACGATTTCCTCATCAGAGAAGTCTTTAGGTGCACCAAGTACATCTTTAAGAAGATCGTAAGTGGTTTCATCCTTAACCTTCTTAGGCTTGCCTTTTTTGTCAGTCTCGTAAAGGTAAAAACCTTTACCTGTCTTCTGACCATAGTGACCAGCTTCATATAAAACATCTGAAGCAGTTTTCGAATCGTCACCCATACGATCAGGGAAGCCGTCAGCCATTACCTGACGACCATGTGCGCCAGTATCAATACCAACCACATCTATTAGATATGCAGGACCCATAGGCCAGCCGAAACGCTCCATGACTTTATCGACTTTCTGGAAATCAGCACCGTCGCGCAACAAACCAGAAAAACCAGCAAAGTAAGGAAACAATACCCGGTTAACCATAAAACCAGGGCAGTCATTAACAACTACAGGGGTCTTGCCGATTCTCTTCGCATAAGCAACTGTAGTAGCAATCGCTTTTTCGCTGCTTTTCTCACCACGAATAACTTCTACCAATGGCATCATGTGCACAGGGTTAAAGAAGTGCATACCACAGAAGTTTTCTGGACGTTTTAACGGCTCAGCCAACTTAGTGATAGAGATAGTAGATGTGTTAGACGCAATAATAGTGTCCTCACCAACATGCCCTTCCACTTCAGTAAGCACTGCATGCTTAACCTTCACATTTTCAACAACAGCTTCCACAACGATGTCTACAGAATCAAACTCACCGTAAGAAAGTGTCGGAACAATCTTGTTAAGCGCTTCACCCATAACCAACGGTTTCATACGCTTTCTGTCTACACGCTTAGCTAGAAGCTTATTGGCTTCATTCAAACCAAGATCAAGACCTACTTGGTTGATATCTTTCATCAAGATAGGCGTGCCTTTAGAGGCAGACTGGTAAGCAATACCGCCACCCATAATGCCCGCACCCAACACAGCAGCTTTTTCAATTTTAGCGGCTTTGCTTTCATATTCTTTGGCCACTTTTTTCAAAGCTTGGTCATTCAAGAACAATCCAACCAAGGATGCAGCAACAGGCGTTTTAGCCAGTTTAGCCATGCCCTTAGCTTCAACAGCCAAAGCTTCATCACGGCTCATCTCAGCCGCTTTCTGCATAACCTTGATAACTTCAACCGGAGCTGGGTAATTAGGCCCCGCCTGACCAGCAACAAAACCTTTAGAGGTTTCAAAAGCCATCATGGCTTCCATGCTATTCAGTTGTAATTTTTCTTGCTTCTGCTTGCGACGCGGCAAGTATTCAATATCACCAGCAACGGCAGATTGAAGTAACTTGATCGCTTCACCACGAAGTAATTCTGGTTCGATAATGGCATCTACAGCACCATCTTTCAGTGCAACAGGCGCCTTCTTCTCAGCACCCTGGCAAATCCACTCAATGGCCACATCAGCACCGCACAAGCGAGGAAAACGAACAGTACCACCCCAACCTGGCAAGATACCCAACTTAACTTCCGGGAAACCGACTTTGGCGGCAGATGACATTAAACGGAAGTCAGTTGTTAAACAAACCTCAAAACCACCACCTAAAGCCAAGCCGTTGATAGCTACAGCTGTTGGAATGGGTAGGTCTTCAATCGCATTGAAGGTGTTATAAACTTCCCAGTTACGCTCTGCCAGCTCTTCCTCAGACATGCTAAACGCCTGTGAGAAACCTGTGATATCTGCACCAACAATAAATACATCTTTGCCACTGGATAGCAGCAAACCTTTAATAGAACTATCCGCTTTTACTTTCGCTACAGCTTCACCGAGCTCAGTTAGGGTTAATTCATTGAATTTATTGACTGACTCGCCTTGCAAGTCAAATTTCAGTTCAGCGATTCCGCCTTCAATCGCTTCAACTGTGATGGCTTTACCTTGGTAAATCATCAACCAATCTCCGATTTGTGGTTAGTACTCATAATAGGAAGTAACTTCCGGGTGCCCTATAAAGTAGCAAAGGGACCAGAAATTTCCTCTTTAATTAAACAGTACGTCGATTAAAATTCCTGACTAACAAATGATCACTTTATAGCCAGTCAAGCGTTATTCATACGCTCGTTTGATTTGGGAGCCGATACCTTCGGAAAAATCACCTCAAAAGTCAAATGTTTATAGCCATCATACGTTTATATAGATCCTCAAAAACACAAAAATAGCATTTTAAAATCCATATTCTCTTTATATATCAATAAGATAAAATACTTATTTAACTCTTTGCTTTATTTTATTACAATAACTTACGTTGCGATGACTTGTTCAGCAGTTTGATACCGCTTATCGGATGCTCAAACATGCTCAAATGCGACACAAAAGACCAAAAAGATAAGAAGAAGCTGTAAACAGGAGCTAATGAAAATGTGGAATGTAAATCGGGTTATATTCCTTCTGCTGGTTGTACTGGCTACCCTCACCGCTCAAGTGGTGTCTGCCGCCAACGAACAACCAGTGTATGGTGCGCTTAACAACCTCCATCAAATACGCCTACTAAATACCAAGGCAATTACCGACTTTTATATGTTTATCGGGCTTAATGCAGACACCCGATATAGTCGGCAAATTGAAGAATCTAAAACCAAAACAGAGAGACTCGTAGAGGAACTAGTCGCCTTTCAAGATATCCCAGAATTCAATGCGCAAACAGCCAGCGTGTCGAAGCAGTGGAAAAAGGTAAGCAATCTTCTTACTACCAATATTAGAGATGTCAAAACACAAGGCTATTCTGACAATCGATTAGTGAGCGACCTACTAAACGAAGGTTTGGTACTTAACGAGCTCATAAACAACACCTACACAAACCTACAGACACTTACTGACAAGAAAGTTAATCAATGGACCGATAAAAGTAGAGCCCAGAGTCTGTTAATGCGTTACATCGCCCTACAATACTCTGCTCGATCTGCTGCATTTACTGGCGGCTTCGCTATGTATGACAAACCGCTAGACGAACTAGTCGTAGAATTCAAAACCGCTTTTTCATCAATCGCCGATTTAAATATCAACACTCCAGAGATACAGAAAGAACTCAATTCCGTTGACACCAAATGGCGTTTTATCGAAAAGTCTTTAATCAACTATAACGATGACTCAGTACCCTATGTCGTCAGCGTTTACGCAGACAAAATAGTAAACAGCCTGGAAAACGCAGCCACTCTTTACGAAAAAGTGGGCTCATAGACATTTTATTAGAACAACTGTTTAATACACTCTCCTGATTTAATAGTATAAAAAAAGCCCCTTAATATCGGGGCTTTTTTTATACTTGTTACAATATTTAACAAATTCCACTAACACAGAAAACTTCTTTAATATTTATTACTCTTCATAACCCATCTACAACCACGGGTTACCAAAACCGGTTAGCCAACCGAATCTCATAATGCTATCAATACCTCACGCATAATTAGAACCAGTTCTCATAATTTCTAGAACTATTACTCAAAACTATAATTTCATTGGATGGAACGAGAAAATGGCAAAACTAACAACAAAAACCTGCAGTTATTTACTCACCCTCTTATCAATTATTCTATTTAGCTCTGCATCCCTAGCATCGGAACAAGCAACTACAAAAATTGAAAATATCGATAAATCCCTACAGCAACTTCACGAACTGCGCTTACATTCACTTCGCTCAATAACTAATTACCTTATGTACAGTAATCTAGAAGGCGACCCCAAATACAAAAGCCAGCTAGAAGATCACCGTGAAACGGTATTAGAAACTATCAATTCATTACAAGCATCCCTGACGGACAATACTTTTTCAACACAAGTTACCGGGCTCTCCAATCAGTGGGATAAGGTCAACAAGCTAATCAATATTAATATTAAAGATATACAGGATCAGGGCTACTCCGACCTTAGAATGGTTTCCGAAATGATGACAGAGACCAGAGCATTCATTGATATTGCCAGCACAACTTATACAAACTTACAAAACACGACAGGATTTCAAATCGCACATTGGACCGAACGCAGCAGAAACTTAAGCCTGCTTATGCAAAACATGACGGTTCTATATGTCGGACGTATGTCCACGGAATTTGGCGTAGTAAGCATTGGCTCAGACGAACCGATTGACAAACTAGCATTGCAATTCAAAGAATCTCTCAATGATATGAAAAATATAAAAATCAACACGCCTGAAATTTCAGATACTCTTTCTAGGATATCTACTAAATGGCATTTTATTGAAAAATCGCTAATGAACCCAAATACCGACGCAATCCCTTATCTAATAACTCGCTACAGTGACCGCATTACCAATAGCATGGAATTAATCGCAACTCACTATCAAGAACAGAATTCCTGAAAGGAATTTTAGTTGAGTTCCAATAAAATATTGGCGGCGCTTGAGCACACCTTAAAACCCTTTAGCTGGCCGCCAATATTTATTCCACTAACAACAGAAACTCCTCAATCACCACCCCTTCACCTTGTTCAGTCCAAATAAAATTAACTTCTAAATGTGTCATCTCAACTGACATTACATCATTATTTCGCGACATAAATTTCTCAACATCCAGAAGCTTATTTGCATAGCTGATGCCATTCTCAAACTGATGTTGCCATGTCAACTCATCCCCATCCCTAACAAGCTTACCAACAAGTCCAGCAGTATGAACCTCCCTTTCTACGGACTTAATAGATTTGAAATAACACACCTGCCGCGACAATGAACCTGGTGACAACATTCTAACCTTCAGACCCAGAGAAAACGCTTGCTGCCTTAGCCGTGCTGAATGCTTCTCCTCTGGCGTAGGCTTTAGCCATAACCAAGAACCGATAATTGCCAGCAATACGAATAAGATTGTTATAAGAACCATTACGTTGACACATATCAATTGGATTTGACGAGCACACAAATGTAGATTAGAACATAAAGAGTAAACAAGGAGGCTATAAAATGAGCCAGTACAACAAAATTCTAGTAGCGGTTGACCTCACCGACGAATGCAGGAAGGTTGTAGAAAGCGCCACACAAATAGCTTCAGGAGACGATGACAGCTTACACTTGGTACATGTGGTAGAGCCTATCAGTTTCGCCTATGGCGGTGACATTCCGCTCGACATAGCCAGCATACAGGAACAGATACTGGAACAAGCAAAACTACATCTCAACAAGTTCTCCAATGAACTGGATATCGACAAAAGCCATCAACACGTATTGGTAGGCAGACCAGCTATTGAAATGCGGACATTGGCCGAAGAGGTAAGCGCAGACCTTATCGTAGTAGGTAGCCACGGCAGACACGGCATAGCCCTGCTGCTTGGATCCACCGCGAATGGCATTCTACATGGTGCACCATGCGATGTATTAGCGGTGAGGGTTTAAATGCCCACAGTATCCTGAATTTAAAGATCTATATTAAACTCCTTGGTAAACCAGGGTTTAACCTTCTGTAACTGTGCCTCTAAGGAAAATGACACACTTGACGACATCGTAAAAAAGCTCAGTAGCGCTTTCAGATTAGAATCGCCTTCACTTGCTACGTGAACGCGCTGCCAAAAAGCCTGATTCAGTAGCTGTAACTTTTGATTACGCTCCACCAAGCCTTTTAACTCCCAATCAGGCTCTCCCCCATCCTTCGCCACAAAGTATTGCTGGATCAAATAGAGAGAGACTGACCTCAAAACAAATTCATCTATCGAGGTAAAGGGCAAGTGATGCTTTGCCATAGGCTTGAGTTCCCCCAGAATCGGACATGCGCTGGTGGCCATAATAACCCCCATTAATGCACGCAACCCCTCCTCTAACCCCACTTGCTTTCGATACTCACGCTCGGGGGTCTTAACAGTGACCATCGCCTTCTTGAATGCAGGCAACTTCTGAAAATCGCCAATCACATCCTGAAGATCAATCGCCACAGGACAATGACTATATTCGTCACGAGACAAGGGGCAATTGGAGCACTGCTGATACTCTAATCGTGTCCATTCGGGTGCATGGCTATGATCAAGCTTTGTATCATAGACCCTATCTACATCAACCACGTAGGATAGTTGCACATCATCACTAATCTGAAAATCATACTCAATCGACATCAATTAACTCACTACTCGGTACAACGTAGTTTAGTGGGTCCAGGTAGACCAACCCCAGTATTCTATCTCTATAGGCTCTCTAGCTCATCCCAGCGCTGATAAGCATGCTCTAGTTCCTGATTAACTTCTGTTAAGCGATTCAAAGTCTCATTAACTATCGCCTGTTCCTGCTGATAAAAAGCCGGCGTGTTCGTCGTAGCCGTTAATTCTGCCTGCTCACTTTCCAACTGATCAATCGTACCTGGCAATGCTTCTAGCTCACGCTGTAGCTTATAGCTTAGCTTCTTAGGTTTTGCCGGTGCATTTTTTGCGGGCGCTTGAACATCGACCTCAGCAGCTACAGACACCCCATCAGTTTGGCTTCTTATCTTAGCCGAAGTTTTAGTAACATCTGGATCAACAAATTTTCCACCTTGGCGAACCCAATCCGAATACCCTCCCACATACTCCTTAACAGCGCCATTACCCTCAAAAGCAATCGTGCTTGTGACAATTCTGTCTAAGAAATGTCGATCATGACTAACGAGTATTACCGTTCCTTGGTATTCCATCAAAACCTCCTCAAGCAACTCCAAGGTTTCCATATCAAGGTCATTGGTTGGCTCATCAAGCACCAATAAATTGGAAGGTCTACTCAGAATACGAGCAAGTAATAACCGATTACACTCACCACCAGACAATGCCTTTACCGGTGAGTGAATACGTTTGGGTGAAAACAAAAAATCCGTTAGATAGCCAACCACGTGGCGAGGTTTACCATTAACCATAACCGAATCACTGCCGTCAGTGACATTATCAATAACACTTTTATTGAGATCTAACTGCTCACGCATTTGATCGAAGTAAGCAACATCCAAGCGAGTCCCTTGTTTTACCTCGCCTTTAGTAGGACTTAACTTGCCCAGCAATAGCTTCAGCAAGGTGCTTTTACCGCATCCATTAGGCCCCAACAGCCCAATACGATCTCCCCGCATGATCACACCGCTGAAATTATCCACCAGCAATTTATCATCAATCTGATAGGAGACCTGATTTAACTCAGCCACGATTTTTCCGGAACCATCTCGACTTCCTGCCGAGAGTTTTACCTTTCCTTGTAAATTTCGTCGGGCTGCCCGCTCCTCACGCATAGACTCGAGCGCTCGAACACGCCCTTCATTACGGGTTCTTCTGGCTTTAATACCTTGGCGAATCCAAACCTCTTCTTCACCAAGTTTTTTATCAAACAGTTGATTTTGTTTTTCTTGATCAGCCAATCGCTGCTCTCGATATTGTAAGAAGCTGTTGTAATCTCCATCCCAGCTAAACAACTGTCCACGATCAAGCTCAACAATTCGGGTAGCAAGAGACTGCAACAACAAACGATCGTGAGTAATAAATAAAACAGCGCCTTTAAAATCGAGTATCTGCTGCTCTAACCAATTGATCGTTAACAAATCCAAATGGTTCGTTGGCTCATCCAACAACAAAATATCAGGTTCACTCACCAAGGCTTTCGCTAACGCTGCACGACGACGCCAACCACCAGACAACGCAGACATTAACTGCTCACCATCCAACTGTAACTTAGTAAGCGTTGCTTCAACCTGCTGCTCCAACAACCAGCCATTATCACTATCAATATCGTGATGAAGCTGATCCAAAGTTTTCATTTCGGCATCAGTACTCGCAGATGCAGCAAGATGATGATATTCCGCCAATAGGCGACCAATCCTGTCCCGGCCAGATGCGACATATTCAAAAACACTTTTATCATCAGCCGGGGGCAGCTGTTGCGGCAGTTGCGATATTTTCACGGAAGAACGGCGCCAGATCGTGCCGTCATCGGGCATAGATTCACCGGTCACCAGGCTCATCAAGGTCGATTTACCCGTCCCATTTCGACCAATAAGGCAGACGCGCTCACCCTTTTTCAGTTGAAATTGGGCTTTATCCAATAGTGCATGGTCACCGTAGGCAATAGATACTTGTTCAAAGGTCAATAAAGGCATAATACTTAGACTAGTAAATGTATTGTTGTTACAGCTGTAGAGGCATCACCACACCAACTCAATTGGTACGGGAGTGCTGATATAAGCATAAATCTCTGTTAGCATGTTTGATTAACTACTCATGCCATTATACGCATCAACTACAACCAACTCGATAAGATAAGTAGGTACTGGATTTGAGCCGCGACACATTAGCAAACAGCCAGTTAAAAGAAAACCAATTGGCACATGACGTTACTGCACCCTTGAGGCCCGTTGACCAAGGTGAACCACCCAAAAATAGAGGCCCATTGATAGCAGCCGGTATTTTTGGGCTGATGATCTTATGGATGGGCTCCAAGTACCTCACCTCTTCAGGCGCTGAAACACTAGGAGCACCGCTTGCCGAAGAAGGTGTCAGTTTACGACGCGTGCAAGTAATACAACAGCAAGCCACTGAAATTGAACAAGAAATTATCATTAATGGTAAGACAGCCCCTGTTCGCTTTGTAGCACTACGCGCCGAGATAGCAGGCAAGATTACTCATGTTCATCAAGAGAGAGGCGTGCTACTTAACGCAGGAGACAACATTTTTCAAATTGACGAACGCGATCTTAAAGCACAGCTCAATAGGACTAAAGCTTTAGTCAAACAACGCCAGGTTGAATACAAAGGAAGTCAACGTCTTACCGGTAAGGGATTGGTTTCACAAACAAAAGTTGCAGAATCAGTTGCCCTGTTAGAATCAGCAAAGGCCGACGCAAAAGCGATGCAGGTGAAACTTGATTCCACCTCAATAACAGCACCCTTTGGCGGCATCTTAAATGAACGCTACATTGAGCTAGGGGACTACGTTAAAGAAGGTGACAAACTGGCTGATTTATTGGATTTTTCTCATTTCGTCATTCTAGGGGAAATTTCTGAGAAAGATGCCTCATCCATCAAAGTGGGTTACACCGCAACGATTTCTATCGTGACCGGTGAGAAATACCAGGGTACCGTCAAATTCATCTCCAGCGTATCTAACCCAGCAACGAGAACATTTTTAATTAAGGTTGCCGTTCCTAACCCAAGCAATCGTTTTATTTCAGGAATGACGGCTCGGGTAAGAATTCCTTACAGCAAGGTATTTGCCCACACCATTAGCCCGGCACTGCTTTCTTTAGATAATCAGGGAGAATTAGGTATATACCTTCTTGATGACGAGAACAGAGCCAAATTCTACCCAATCAGCGTACTCAAAGCTGACAACGAAGGGCTGTGGATCAAGGGCTTACCTGAACACGCAGCCATCATCACCTTGGGCCAGGGTTTTGTTAAAGACGGCGAACAAGTAGAGCCGATCACTGCAAATTCCGTAACGAGCGAGCCCACAGCTCTTGACGCATCAAACAACAGCCAGCCTGAATAAGATTTTTAGCTATGCAAACAATTATTGACGCCGCGTTTAACCGTTATCGATCGGTTCTTATGGTTTTGGTGCTACTACTCATTAGTGGCTCAGTTTCCTATTGCACCGTATCCAAGGAATCCACCCCAGACATTACTATTCCGCAGATTTATATCTCGATTACCCATGAAGGCATATCGCCGGAAGATAGCGATCGCATGCTGGTAGGTCCAGTAGAAAAATTCTTACGCGGCTTAAATGGTCTTAAAGAAATTCGCAGCACAGCCTCTGAAGGTCACGCATCTATTATTCTAGAGTTCACCATTGATACGGACATAGATACGGCGCTGCAGGATGTTCGCGATAAAGTGGATCAAGCGAAAAGTGAATTACCAAACGATGCTGATGAACCGAAAGTCAATGAAGTTAATTTAGCGTTATTCCCCGTACTGGTAGTCGCCCTATCAGGTGATATTGATGAACGCATTCTTTTCAATACCGCCGAAAACCTGAAAGACAAGATCGAAGCACTACCAGAAGTTTTGGAAGCCAAAATACAGGGTAAACGTGAAGAAGTGGCTGAAATTATTGCAGATCCATTATTAATGGAGAGCTATAACCTCTCTCAGGACGCGTTATTCAACCTATTTCAACGCAATAATATGCTAGTTGCCGCAGGCACCTTAGACACGGGGCAAGGTCGTTTCCCCATCAAAGTACCTGGACTCATTGAAAATGAAGCAGACATTCTAAACCTTCCGATTAAAGCGGAAGAAGATCGCGTTGTTACCTTTAAAGACATTGCCGTTGGCAGACGTACCTACAAAGACCCAATCTCTTTTGCACGGGTCAATGGTCGCAATGCGGTAACACTAGAAGTTTCAAAACGCATCGGCGCCAATATTATTGAAACCATTGCACAGATCAAAGAAATTCTTGATCAAGAAAAAACTCACTTCCCCAAGGGACTTCAAATAAATTTCTTACAGGATGAATCAAAAGAAATTAGTCGTTCTCTAAACGACCTTTTTAACAATGTACTGTTAGCCACCCTGTTAGTCATGGTCGTAATTGTTGTTGGTCTAGGAATGCGCAGCTCCGGTTTAGTGGGGTTAGCTATTCCCGGTTCATTCTTAACCGGCATATTAATGCTATCAACCATGGGCTATACCCTAAACATGGTTGTACTGTTTGGGCTTATTCTTAGTGTTGGCATGCTGGTAGATGGTGCCATTGTGGTCACTGAATATGCAGATCGGAAAATGAGTGCTGGCGTTGATCGTTTTACTGCTTATTTAGAAGCGGCACAACGGATGGCATGGCCCATCATTGCCTCCACCGCCACCACGTTAGCCGTGTTTATGCCGCTCCTATTTTGGCCCGGCATCATGGGCGAATTCATGAAATACCTGCCTATCACGGTAATGGCGACACTATCCGCCTCACTATTGATGGCACTGGTGGTGATCCCAACACTAGGATCATTGGTAGGAAAACCCAGCGTTCATAGCCAGGAAGCACTGGAGACTCTTCAGGCTGCAGAAAGCGGTGATATTAATAACATTCCCGGTATCACTGGTCATTACGCCCGCCTATTAAAAAAACTAACCAATCACCCGAAGAAGTTAGTGCTAGGCGTCATCCTATTCTTAGTTGTCTCGTTAGTTGCATTTGGTAAATTTGGCCAGGGTGCAGAATTTTTCCCCAGTGTAGAGCCTGATTTTGGCGCGGTGCATATTAAAGCTCGCGGTGATCTTGCACTGGAAGAGCGAGACATATTGGTACGTGAAGTCGAAAGCATCGTGCTGAAAATGCCCTATTTCAAATCGGCGTACACCACCACTGTAGTAAAGCCACCTCGTGAAGCTGCACCAGATGTTGTAGGCGTTATTCAGTTGGAATTTATTGATTGGAATACCCGGCCTAAAGCAGAAACGATTTACACCGAAATAAGAAGTAAAACTCGTCATATCCCTGGTATTGAGATTGAAGCTAAGTCCAGAGAAAACGGCCCAAAATCAGGTGCAGACATTCAACTTGAGCTGTCATCACGTTACCCAGAGGCGCTTGAACAAGCTGTCGATAAAGTCGTAGCCATGCTGAATGAAGTAGAAGGAATACGCGACATATCAACCAATCAGGCACTACCAGGCATTGAATGGGAAATCGATGTGGATCGAGCTCAAGCCAGCCGTTTTGGTGCTGATATCGCCGTTGTAGGCTCGGCTATTCAAATGGTAACGAGCGGCCTAACTGTCGGAAAATACCGTCCTCTAGATGCCGATGATGAGCTGGATATTCGCGTGCGCTTCCCCTTCAACGAGCGAAATATTGGTCAACTAGATCGCCTACGAGTATCAATCAAAGATCAGCAAGTGCCGATTTCAAACTTCGTTAAAGTTTCACCTGTCGCCAAAACGGGTAAAGTGAATCGTGTGAATGGTCAGTTCAGCTATAAAATATCCGCAGATATTGAAGATGACCGCTTAATTAATCAAAAGCTTGAGGAGCTGTCTGTTCAAGCAAACAAAATGGACATTCCCTCCATTATCAGCTTTAAATTCAGAGGTAATCAGGAAAAAGAAAAAGAATCTGGACAATTCCTTATGAAAGCCTTCGGTATTGCCCTATTCGTAATGGCTATTATTCTAGTCACCCAGTTCAACAGCTTTTATCAAGCAATGCTTATCCTCAGTGCCGTTATTTGCTCCACTATTGGTGTATTCCTTGTCCTGCTTATCGTCAACGAGCCCTTCGGTATTGTCATGAGTGGCGTAGGTGTTATCGCATTGGCTGGAATCGTCGTGAATAATAATATTGTATTAATTGATACCTATAATCAGTTAATAAATGAAGGCATGGAAATTATTGAGGCTGCGGTGAGGACTGGTGCACAGCGACTTCGCCCAGTACTACTAACAACAATAACAACTGCCCTTGGGTTGCTGCCTATGGTACTCAAAATGAATCTGGACCTAGTACATAGAGAAATCACTATTGGCGCCCCCTCCTCCCAATGGTGGAGCCAGCTCGCAACAGCAATTACTGGAGGCCTATTATTCGCAACTGTTCTAACACTGGTGCTCACACCCTGTTTACTCGTGATTGGCAGCAAACGAAAAGAGCGCAAGGAAAAACGCAACATTCAACTAATGGCGGAACACATTTAATATTTTTCAAGACAGGACATGAAATAATTGGACTCGAACTCATGTCCTGTTTAAGCTAGTGACTAGCCAAACATAAAGGAAGTAGCGGCACGGAAACCGCCATGTAGTGCACAGCCATGCGTTTGACCAAAAACTGTTTAAAAATTCTACTCTTTGCTGCATTGACGGCTGGTCTCTCTGTCTCATGGGGCAGTGCCCAACCTAGTAGCCTATCTACCGACAAAACCAACGCCGCATCCAATCAACCGGAAATAACACATCTTCTCAATGCACCTAGTGCTCAATATCAACGACTAAATACCGTAAAAATGCGCGCAACCTACCTTGATGCTCGCTCGGCCTTTAAAACCGGCAAGAAAAAGACTTATAAAAAATGGAAGGCTAGCTTAGTCGATTACCCTCTTTACCCATATTTAGAATTTGAAGAAATATCTAAAGATCTAGATTCTTTACCTTCAGTAAAAGTAAAAGCATTTCTTGACCAACACAGCGGCACATACCTTGCTGAAAAACTGAATAAAGAATGGCTCAAAAAACTTGCTAAAAAGAAGAAGTGGGAGGAGTTTCTCACCTATTACTATACAGACTTCGGTAATAATGAATTAGCTTGTAATCACCTCACTGCGCTCTATAAAACAGGAAAAAAAGAAGAAGCTCTTAGGAAAACAAAGGCTCTATGGGCCGTAGGACGTTCGCAACCAGACGCATGCGATGACATTTTCGAAGCCTGGATAAAAGCTGACAATCTTACTAACGACATTGCCTGGCAACGTTTCAAACTAGCAGTAGATAAACACAAAGACAGCCTCGCCGCTTTTCTCACTCGCTATCTAGATAAAGACTCCAAACACTGGGCTCAGCTATATCGCCAAATACACAGAAAAACTGACTTACTAAAACAAAAAAGCAAACTCAGCAAAGATAACCCTAAGACTAAAGAAGTAGTCATACATGGTTTAAAAAGGAAAGCCAGGCGAGACGCAAAAGCAGCATTAGATCTTTGGCACGAGTACCAGGGCATCCACGACTTCAATGAAGCTGAAACAGCAGAAGTCAACAGAGCTATTGCCTTAAGGCTGGCTACGCAATTCCACCCACTAGCTTACCAACAATTGATCCAAGCTGACCCAAACACTGAAGATTTAGAGCTCACTGAATGGCGTATTCGAGTGGCTATTCGCGAGAGTAAATGGCAACAAGTGTACAACTGGATTCAATTACTACCCAAAGAAGAAAAAGAGTCACCACGCTGGATGTATTGGCAAGCAAGATCCCTGGATAAGAGTCAGGCAAAATTGGCTAACAGCCTGATGACATCCCTGTCCAAAGAAAGGGATTACTACGGCTTCTTAGCAGCCGAAAAAATAGGCGTGAGTTATTCCGTTAACCATACGACCATCCCCCTTTCGCAGGCAGATGTTGAAGCCATCGAAGACATTCCTAGCGTAAAACGGGCATTAGAGTTTTATGTGATAGGTCACACCACCAGTGCGCGACGCGAATGGCTATTTGCCATTGAGCAAATGTCACACCAAGAATTATTGGCTGCCGCAAATGTAGCAAAACGCTGGGGCTGGTACAGACAAGCCATCCACTGCGCCGTATTATCAGGCCATTGGGATGACCTAAACTTACGCTTCCCCATGGCGTTTCAGGATGAAATTATATTCAATTCCAAGGCTCAGAATGTCGAAACCAATCTATTGTTTGCCATTGCACGCCAAGAAAGTGCTTTTATGCCCGATGCAAAATCACCAGTGGGCGCACTGGGCCTACTTCAACTGATGCCTGCTACTGCACGGCAAACTGCAAAAAAGATGGGTATGCGCTATAGCAATAAACGGGAATTACTCAAACCAGCAAAAAATATTTACCTGGGTAGCGCCTACCTTAGCCAGCTACTGGATACCTTTAATGGCAATCGTATATTAGCGACTGCCGCATATAATGCTGGCCCCTATAGGGTGAAACAATGGCAGAAGAATACTAAACACTCCTATCCTTTTGATGTATGGGTCGAGAATATCCCGTTTTCAGAAACTCGTCGATACGTGCAAAACGTCCTCACCTACGCTGTTATTTACAGCAGTAAATTAGGCTTAAGACAGCAGATTATTTTAAACCACGAGAGAAACCAGGATCTATAAACAGTTCTCTTCGACCAAAACCTATTTAATAAGATCTTTAATTCCCTGCAAAGGCCCTAATGGGTTTTTCTTATCACCGTATTCCAGTGACATCGGCGTACCACCCCAGATTTTGTATACTACCTGATCATCGATAATCACAATGAGCGCATCAAAACTCCAACCCGATATCTGCGTTTGTTTTCTAAAATTCATAACATCGAGAGCAACATTCCCGTAACGTTTTTTGTACTGGCTATTAGGTGTTGCTTCGTAAGCATAACAAGCTTCACGCGCATGAATACACCGCTGAATCCCTTCATTTAAATCAGAAATACGAAGGGAAGTATTGGGTATAAAACGCTGAATAATATCCAAATATGTGAGTATTCGTACATTCGGAGTTGAAAACGGATCAAAACCCAACTCCTTTAGTTCAGTGACTGTTGTATAGTTTGGAATAATCAGATCGTACGACGCCTTGGCTTCATCAAAGGTTGACCAACCTGAAACCATACTCTTCTTTTCACTGGGCAAAGCAGAAGCACACCCTGTGATATTCACAAGAGCCACAACTATCAAAGATACCCAAGCCAAAACCTGGCCACACTTCGTTTGACGAACAATCACGCGAACCATAGCACTCAGTATAAACAATATGTGGCAAGTAGTGATGAACTTGAAGAGCATACTGTTATTAGCAAACACCGAATTATTGTCTATGCTTATTTGGACGGCAAAGGGATAAGAACTAGCATCATGGGAGAACAATTGAATAATCAGGATGTTACAACGGAAGACTCAAATAATGAGTGGTGTCAGGTTACAGAAACCATACTCATGCTGGCCTTAGCGATCGCACAAATTCGAGTATCTATGACCGACGGCACTAACTCTGTTGGCACGCTAACTGAATCCTTTACGCAAATGGCCGAGAATGGACAGGCCTTGCAAAATTTAGCGCAAAAGCTGTCGGTGGAAAATATTACGGAGACCACCCTAAATGACATCGTCAACGGTGTTAACGATGTCAATAAGCAAGTGGGTGATGCCACTGTGGCATTCCAGTTCTACGATCGACTTTGCCAACGTTTAAGCCATGTTTGTGATAGCTTGCAAAATCTTGGAGGCCTGATATCAGAAGCCGATCGACGCCATAAACCTAACGAGTGGGGCAGGTTAAAGCAAGAAATTGGTTCTAGCTATACCATGGAATGTGAACGTATTATGTTCGAACATATTCTCCAGGGAGCCAGTATCGAAGAAGCCCTAGATACTTATAAACACCACTTTGAAAAAGAAGACACTCAAGATGAAACAGATGATGAAATAGAACTGTTTTAATTCAAACTTTAGAAAATATCATCTGGCTATTCGAGCACTTCTACCAGATCCCCCACAGTCAAACACCCACTGGATTGATGAATAAGGTTCTGACCAAAGTAAATTTTACCGTCCTCTCCACGCCGATATTGAGTCAGCACACGTAATATTTCACTGTCTTTCTGGCCGGTAGTCGGGTCTATACTGGGAATAACACAACGTGAACAAGGTTTCACGACATCCATCACTATATTATTGATTCGAAGCTTTTTCCATGTATCCTCTGCATGAGGTTCACAGCCACTGATAACAATATTTGGCCGAAAACGGTTCATCAGCACCTTATTTTTTAACTTCTCATTTAGACACTGTAACGAGGCTTCAGATATCAATAACAATGGAAAGCCATCAGCAAAACTAACCACATCATTTTCCTTGCCATAGACTGGATCGACTGCACGCAAATGCTGATCCGCTTGATACACCAGTCGTACAGATTGTCCCAACAAATCTGAGAACCATTGAGCTGCCTCCGCTCCACAGTCGAAAGCATCCACCTTATCAGCCCATATATGAACACGCTGCAACTCACCAGCAGAATTGATCGTAACGTTTAATTCGGCTAGCGCCGATAAAGATGCATACGAGTATTCAGCTAATCTTTCAACATCAACAACTCGCACCAAAAGATGTGTCTCTGTAAACTCCACGTCAATTAAACTCAACACCGAATATTGCCGTTGAGTCAAAAAATTGCCTGACTCATCCACCAACATCCAGCGCCGATCACCCAATAAACCTCTAGGTGTAAGATCCACCGAACCAACCGCAGCTCCTCGGGTAGATTTAATGGGATAAATATTAAGCTCGCTCAACTGCAACACAAGCACTTCCTTCTAGCCATATCCTAAAACCAAGCCTATTATACAAAAAAGGGATACCTACTCAGCACTGTTACCAATGGAAAATGATGAATCGAATAGCGCTCTTGTTAAGTGTTTTTTTGCTGCAAACAGCCTGTAGTGCATTACCTCCTGCTAACGTCGGCATAAGCAACAGCAGCTTACAACCCTGCCCAACCACTCCCAACTGCGTACAGAGCGCTGATAAGAAGGACCAATCTCACTATATTGCACCTATCAAATATATAGGGACAACTTCACAAGCTAAAAAAAACCTACTGAACGCGTTAAACAGCACTCCAGACACACTTATTGTATCCATTGAAAACCATTATATTAGAGCCGAATGTAGCAGTAAGTGGCTGGGATTTATTGATGACGTCGAGTTTTTAATAGGTGATCAAGAAGTCCATGTACGTTCCGCTTCACGCACAGGATATTATGACTTAGAGGTCAATAAAAAAAGAATCGAAGCCATAAGACAGCAAATAGAAGCTCGCACCAAGCCTATTGTCGGAAAACCTTAATCCGTTCCTGCACCACTTTCGCCAAAGTATCTGGCTGAAATTTGGACAACAGATCATCACAACCCACCTTTTGTACCATCGCCTTATTAAAACTACCACTTAAGGACGTATGTAATACAATAAATAAGTCTTTAAAACGTGGATCCGCACGCAATTCCTTGGTTAGGCGGTAACCATCCATTTCAGGCATTTCTGCATCCGTAACGACCATTAATAACTTTTCATGATAATCCGGATCTTCATCAAAAAGGCGACGGATAAGATTTAACCCTCTTAACCCATCAGTTTCAGTACGTACAGTTAACCCAAGCTGCTCTATGGTAGAACGCGCCTGAGACAGACCCACAGTGGAATCATCAACAAGAATCACTTCTAGTCCTTGAGCCTTGGAACAAGCTTCCTCATCCAAAACATCCTGGGAGATATCAGTGGAATAAGGCACAATTTCAGCCAATACTTTTTCCACATCAATAATTTCTACCAAACAATCATCCTGACGCGTGATTGCCGTTAGGTAATGGGCACGGCCAGCGCCTTTAGGTGGCGGCAACACTTCATCCCAATTCAGGTTAACAATACGGTCAACCTCACCTACCAGAAAGGCCTGCACACTGCGGTTATACTCCGCCACGATAAGATTACATTTGTCAGACAATTCAATAGGCCGCATGCCTACGGCTTGACTCATATTGATAACAGGTAGTGTTTGCCCACGAATATTAGCCACCCCTTCAACATGGGGATGCCGATGCGGCATTGCCGTTAGATGGGGAACTCTAAGGACCTCTTGAATCTTAAACACATTGATAGCAAACTTCTGCATGCCACCCAGGTGAAACATCAACAGCTCCAACCGGTTCTCACCCACAAGCTGAGTACGCTGATCAACTGTGTCTAAGATTCCAGCCATAACCTACTCCTACCTCTACCGTTCACCCTAACATTAGAACAGATCGTTAAATATGCGTAAATTTCTCTCCATATTAACACCTTAAATGACCTATCATAGCCAGCTGATCTACACTTATACTCAACTAGTCATAAAAAACATAAAAACGAAGCGGTACCTGATGAGCAACGAAGAAGTTTTACTAGCGCGACAACCTATCTACGACAAGAAACTCAACATTGTCGCCTATGAACTACTCTTTCGTGGTACTAACTTAGATCATGCAAATGTGACCGATGGTGATTATGCAACCTCACGCGTACTTACCAATGCTTTTGAAAATCTAAATATTGATGAGGTTGTGGGAGAACAAAAAGCCTATATCAACTTCACACGCAATATCATTCTAAGCCCACCACCCTTTGATCCCGAAAAATATGTGGTAGAAGTACTGGAAGATATTACTCCGGATGCTGAAGTGTTAGAGGCGCTCACCACACTAAAGAAAAAAGGTTATACCATTGCCCTAGACGACTTCATATTCCATGAAGAGCTGGCACCCTTGGTTGCATTGGCTGAGATAATAAAAGTTGACCTCACCCTACTCTCTAAAGATGAGCTAGAAAGTGAAGTAGAAAAACTAAAGGAATATAATGTTACTTTACTAGCAGAAAAGATCGAAACCTACGATGAGTTCGAACACTGCAAATCCCTAGGCTTTGAACTATTCCAAGGCTATTTCTTAGCTAAACCGCAATTAGTCACCGGACAGAAGATAGAACCTAGTAAAAAAGTACTGCTCAAATTACTTTCTCAACTACAAAATTCTGATATTGATTTCGACGAAGTAGAAAACCTTATTCTGGAAGATCCTACGGTTAGTCTAAAGCTACTCAAGCTGGTTAACTCCGCCGCCTACAAACGCGCCCGAACAATTGATTCGATACAGCAAGCTATTACTTTCCTCGGCGTGAACAAAATTAAAAGTTGGGGCACCTTACTGGCGATGGTAGCCGCTGGCGAAAAACCCATTGCCCTTAGATTGCTCAGTGTTATTCGCGCTCGTATGTGTCAGTTACTATGCGCCTTCTTTGATGAAAACCAATCAGAAAAATATTTCACCCTAGGCCTCCTATCTACTCTAGACGCTTATTTTGATCAACCCTTTGAAACACTCATTGCCGACCTCCCTATTAATGACGAAATGAAAGCCGCACTTATTCAGCGCGAAGGTTTTATGGGAGCAATACTTGACGCTTGCATCAAACATGAACGAGGTGACTGGGACAATATTCAATGGGATGTATTGGAACAAAAAGGCATCAATAAGGAAAGCTTCGAACTAGCGTATATAGGCGCCATAAATTGGGCTTCTGAACATAAAAGTGAGTTATAGATAACACCAAAAATGTCAAAGCCCTCCTTAATAGATATAGGCGCTAACCTCACCAACAGCGCCTTTGCCAAAGACCTTGAAGAAATTCTCGAACAGGCTCAAGAATCTGGTATTCAGCATATCATCGTTACTGGCACCGATGAAGCATCCAGCCATGAAGCTGCAGAGTTAACCAATACCAACTCAGATCTACTCTACTCCACCGCAGGTATTCACCCCCACACGGCTAAAGACTGGGATAAAAACAGCAGCTTGTGGATTCGTGGCCTCGCAAAAGAAGACTGCGTTAAAGCCATTGGCGAAACTGGCTTAGATTTTAACCGTGATTTTTCGCCACGACCTCAACAAGAGTCTGCTTTTGAACAACAAATCGAAATTGCAGCGGAACTGCAACTACCTTTATTTATGCATGAAAGAGATGCACACCAACGATTCTATGAAATCATCAAAGCTCACCGTGATCATATAAAAGCGGGCGTTGTCCACTGCTTCACCGGTGACAAAAAAGCACTCTACAATTATTTAGATCTAGATCTTCATATTGGCGTAACAGGTTGGATATGTGACGAACGTCGCGGCCTAGATCTACAAGAACAAGTTAAGAACATTCCTTTAAGCAGATTGATGCTGGAAACCGATTCACCCTATTTAATACCTAGAACCATACGACCTAGACCCAAGAAAAATCGAAATATACCAGCCAACCTTACCTATGTGGTCGAACAAGTGGCTACTTGTTTAGATAAAACACCACAAGAAATCGCTACGAAAACTACCGAAACCGCAAAAACCTTTTTCAATATTTAAATATACTGAAAAAGAACTTCTTTCAACCAACTTATTCTCGCAACAACCCCTTCACCTGCAGCACGGCATAACGAGAAATTTCCTCAAGATCCTCCTGTCGAGCGAATATGCCATCATGAGACAGTTTTACCAAACCGTGTAAAGTTGCCCAAATAACTTGCGAAAGACGCAACGGATTTTGACCTTGCGAAAGCAAACCTTCTCGTTGTAACCCTTCAATTGCACATGTAAAACGGCGAAAACAATCTTTCGCTACACGCTGTAAATGATTGGATGGATTACTGCGCCAAAGCTCATGACCGAACATCAATTCATATTCAGTTTGATGAGTCAGGGCGAACCGCACATAACTCACCGTAAAATGCTCCAAGCGGTCCATAAGAGAAATATTCTGCACCCCCATAATTTCAGCCAGCTGCATAGATAACGACTCATAGCCTTGCTCAGCAATCGCCGCCAGCAAGTCGTTTTTATTCTCAAAGTGATGATATAAAGCGGTTCGAGATACCCCCAGCTGATCTGACAGTTTACGTAATGAGAACGCCTGAAAGCCACCTTTCTGAATCATCTCAGAGGCTACCTGGATCAGTTTATTTCTCAGATCACCATGGTGATAACGGGCTTCGTTTGTCGTCATATGTGTTGTTAACTCCAACTTCCTACTGGCAAGGATAATTGCATACAGACCAATCCTCTCTCGCTATCTTGACAGTGTCAAGTTAGCACCTTAAGGTAAGGCCAACTAAATTGGGAGATATGCAAGAATGAGCTACAACAGCCTAACCGTCGAATTCACCAACCACATCGCACATATCCAACTAAACCGCCCAGAAGCCATGAATTCCATGAATGCTGACTTCTGGCAAGAAGTACCGCAAGTTGTTAGAGAAATTGATCAGAAAGCTGAAGCGCGCTGTATTGTTATATCCTCCACCGGCAAGCATTTCTCTGCAGGTATGGATCTAGCAATTTTCGCCAACCCAGATCTGTTACCATCCGAGGGTGAGCCAGGTCGATTAGGCGAAAACCTACGTCGTGTCGTCCTTGAACTACAAGATGTTTGTACCGCCTTAGAAGAAGTACGTATTCCAGTACTCACCGCCATTCAAGGTGGCTGTATTGGCGGTGCTGTAGATTTAGTGTGCGCATCTGATAGCCGTTACTGTACAGAAGAAGCTTTCTTTTCCATTAAAGAAACACAACTTGGCATGACAGCTGATGTAGGCACATTGCAACGCCTACCCCACCTTATCTCCCATGGACTTACCCGCGAACTAGCCTACACCGGCCGCAAATTGCTGGCAGAAGAAGCTATGCAGTGTGGTTTAGTGAACAAAGTTTTTAAAGATCAAGACGCCATGCTTGATGGCGTGATGGAAATTGCCACCATGATCGCGAAAAACTCTCCGCTAGCGGTTGCCGGCTGTAAAGAAATGATCAATTACTCCCGAGATCACAGTGTTGCTGACAGCTTGAAATATATGGCAACCTGGCAGTCAGGTATGTTCCGTCCGAGCCACGATATGATGGCCTGCTTTACAGCAAAAACTGAAGGAAAAGATCCAGAGTTTGACGAACTACTACCGAAGAAATCATTATTTAGCGAATAATATCTTGGTACCTGATTCCGAAATAAAAATCATTAAAACTGAAACGAATATCAATCAGGCCAATATCATAGCGAAATGCTTGTAGATTAATGAATAGGGTCAAACCCGCTAAGCGGCTTTGACCCTAGCTCTATATACCCACTCACTTCAACTAATCTTCAATAACTATCCCGACAACAACTACTCCTACAACGAATAGCCCGGCAATAAAATACGACTAATACTTCTCTGGGTAACCCGTAATATCGCGAATAGACTGATACAAGGGCTGTAATCGTTTGTACATTTTCAAATACACTTCATTGTATAAACGATCATAGGTTTTATGGTGACCCATGTTCGGGGTAAATACCTTACCTACATGCGTCATTTTCTTGATCGCTGTTTTAAAGTCTGGATGTAACCCCAAACCTACAGCCGCATCTATCGCAGCACCTAATCCTGATGTTTCATAAGTATGCGGACGCTCCACTGACACGCCAAAAACATCCGCCGTAATTTGCATAGCCGCATCACTTTGCGAACCACCACCGGAAACCCTTATCGTTGTGATCGGCACTTTAGTACGTTTCTCTATGCGCTCTTTGCCCTCGCGCAAAGCGTAAACCAAGCCTTCTAAAATGGCCCGGTACATATAAGAGCGATTATGAACATCACCAAAACCTATCATGGCACCTTTAGCCTCAGGCCCCGGCACACGCAGACCCGGTGACCAATAGGGCTGTAACATCAACCCCATAGAACCCGGTGGTACCGTATTGACTAATTCATCAAATAATATTTCAGGCTCAACACCTTTTTCATCGGCAATACGTTGTTCGTTGGCTGCAAATTCTTTTTTAAACCAGCTCACCATCCAGAAACCACGATAAATCATTACCTCTGTGCAATAGGCTTCTGGAATAGCAGAAGGATATGGCGGCATCAAGGGAATGGGCTCCACATATTTATAACTCGTGGTATTTATGGTCGCCGTTGTCCCAAAACTTAAACAACCGATACTGGAATCAACACCGCCTGAGCCTATTACTTCACACGCTTTATCCGAGGCTGCAGCCACCAGTGGCAAACCCTCTGGTATTCCGGTGTGATCAGCAGCCTCTTTTGTTATAACTCCCAGGCTATCGGTAGGCTGCACCAAGTCAGTTAGCATAGATTTTTTAACCGGAGCAACACGCCATTTCCAATCAAAATCAGGCGCCCACTTTTTTTTCTTATAATCGAAAGGAAAGTAACCTACCGTACACCCGGTAGAATCTACAAACTTACCCGTTAGGCGATACGTTAAATAACCAGACAATAAAAGAAATTTATCCGTTTTATCCCAAATATCTGGCTGATTTTGTTCTATCCATGTAGCTTGTGTCTTGGCACGAAAAATTTTGATCATCTCTTCCGCTCCGATCAACTTAAACAACCAGTCCCAACCACGCCCTAAAGGTTTAGATACATCTGCTTGACGCTGATCCAGCCAAACAATTGCCGGCCTTAAAGGCTTCCCGTCAGCATCCAAATTAATGACAGTGCCTCTTTGAGTCGTTAAGGCAACGCCCTTAATATTTTCTTTTTTAACATTTGGGTTGTCCCATAATTGCTGACACGCCTCCCCCAGTACTCGCCAGTAATATTCAGGATCCTGCTCGGCCCAGCCAGGATGCTCAGAAAAATAGGGTTCTATTTCTATCTTGGACTTGGCAATAAGATTCCCTTCCAAATCAAAGACCAACGCACGAATACTCTGAGTTCCATTATCTATGGATAAAATATGGCTAGCGGATGAAGTCATAGAGCTCTCTTTCTATTTATTATTTTTCTTTCATTACGTTTAATTATTGCGGCAGACTATAGTTAGCTGCCCAAAGTTTTCTATAACGCACCACTTCTTTCTGCCATTTCGCATCATCCCAACCCAGATGCTGCTGACACAGAACCTTAACGCGCGCCATGACCAACTCACCGCCTTGAGGCAATATTAGACCTAATCGGGTTCGACGCAATAACAGATCATCAAGATGCACAATCATCTCACCTTTCACCGCCCACTCAAGCTCAACCCATAAGGTTGGCAGACCATCAATTTCGCGGAGATCTGTTTTTACAACGCTCGAAATCACCTGATCTAAATCAGGACCATAATGGCCAGCTACACGCTGCCGAAGACCCAAAGGCAAATCTGCTGGCGCTGCAGAGGCTGGCGTAGCTTGAAAAACGGCTGAACCCACATCATGCACCTTTATATTGAGCTCATTGGCTGCCGCATTTAATACATCTAAGGCAATGACCCTAAAGGTGGTCAGCTTGCCACCACTTACGGCAATTAAACCCGGTTCTTGCCAAATCGTATGCTCTCGCCGTTCCTGTGAGGGTTTTAACCCTTTACCTTTACTAGCAACATTACTAACAACAGGGCGAACGCCCGCATAAGTAGCTATCACATCCTTATCCGAAAGCTTGATGCCCGGAAATTGATAAGCAACCGATTCGAATAAATAGTTTATCTCTTCTCGGGTAATGACTGCTTCAGCATTTAAATCTTGCTGATGATCCAAATCCGTCGTACCAATTACCGTGGCACCTTCCCAAGGGAAAACGAACAGTGGTCGCTTATCTTTCGGATGCATCATCATAATGCTTTGCGCAACCGGTAACTTCCATCGTGGCAAAACAATATGACTACCACGCAAAGGCCGAACCCGCAGAGAATCTAATGTAGTATCACGCCACTGATCTGCCCACGTCCCGGTTGCACTAACAACAACCTTGGCGTTAATGGCACACGTTTCGCCAGACTCATTATCAGTAACACGTAATCCAGTTACTTTACCATTTTGCTTAAGCGTTTCATCTGCAGTGACATAGTTAATGGCATCACCACCATCCCACGCCGCTTCACGCAAGACTCGAAAAACCAAGCGCGAATCATCCGTAACCGCATCCATAAATTGACTGGCACCCAACAAACCTTCTTGCCGTGCGTAAGGCGCCCAAAAAGAAACATCATTCCTCGCAATATACCGACGGTTTTTTTTGCCCGCAAAAAAATCGTAAAGTCGTAGCAGGGTTTGGAATATAAATGGCGTAGGAAACTTACGCTTAAAGTGCAGAAAAACATTACCCAAAGGATCTACCAAGCCAGGAACCTCCTGGAGAAAACGCTCACGCTCCTGCACCGCTTCCTTGGTTAAACGTATTTCACCTTCTGCCACATAGCGCAAACCACCATGAACCATTTTTGACGATCGACTCGACGTTCCCCAGGCAAAATCCTTTTGCTCGACCAACAAGACTTTTAATCCACGACGAGCAGCCTCACGGAGAATTCCTGCACCGGTTATACCGCCACCAATAATGACTAAATCCCAAGGACGCTCGTCACTGCTTAGCCTATGCCATAGATCATTGCGATATTTCAAGCCCCAAGGCACACCGTGTAAACTCATAGTTATGGCAACTCCGATTCTTACTTACTATTAGAATACTTATGCAATGCTTGAATGCTTTTACAATTCGATAAAACTAAACTGACTTATCTGAACAGTTTTCCCGGATTCATCCTGCCATCAGGATCAAACTCACGACACAATGTTTTAATGGCACGCATACCCAACTCGCCCTTTTCAACGGGTAAATATGGCGCGTGATCCATACCAACACCATGCTGATGACTGATAGTTCCATTATTCTCAGTGATGGCGGTCGATGCAGCATGTTTTAATTTTTTCCAGCGCGCCAAGGTGCCTGCATAATCATCCGCTACACGATAAGCATAGGAAGTATAAATACTGGAACCTTGACCATAAACATGGGAAAGGTGGGTAAATACATGTACGGATTCGCCTTCATCTTTTAGACCATATCGAAGGCTGCCTTCAATCTTGCTCAACAGATTATCAACATTATCCCAATCCGTTGCTGTTTCTAAAGTATCCACGGCATAGCCCATTTCCCACAGAGTTTCACGAATGTGAGGGAATGAAAAACGTTTCGCTGCCCACTTATTACCTAAATAAGTGCCCGTAGAAACGCCATTATATTTTCTAATCACTTTCTTCGCTAAACGATAGCCGGAACTAAACTGCGCTTTAGAACCCGTCACACCAAAGGTCATCATGCACTTGCCATCACGGGCGCCACGAAGCGCTAAGTATCTTTCTAACCAAGCAATACCTTTAGGGTGTCCTGCTAATGCTAACTGAGTCTCCGTCTCAACCGCATTACTTAAACGCACCATAGATAACTGAATTTTCTGTTGCGCCAACGCCCTTACTGCTGAGCAAGCCTGTTCCCAGGAGGGGAAAAATACGACATAGAACTTTTCTTTCTCTGCTAAAGGAGTCACCCGTACCTTAGTTTCAGTAATGATACCCATGCGCCCTTCTGAACCTAACACCATCTCTCGAACATCCGGACCCGCCGAAGATGCCGGAAATGTCGGTATATCCAAAGTGCCCTGCGGCGTTTCAATTTTTCCTCCGGCAAACAATTGCTCAATACGGCCATAGCGCAGAGACTGCTGACCACTGGACCGAGTAACAACCCAGCCACCTACAGTCGAAAGCTCAAAAGACTGAGGAAAATGACCCAAGGTATAACCACGTACACGCAATTGAGATTCAACTTCTGGCCCTGGCGTGCCAGCACCAAAAGTCGCAATCTGACTTTCCAAATTTAGATCCATAAGACGATTCATACGCCCCATATCAATCGTCAGCACAGGTTTGTCGCTTACTTCCGGCGTGATATGACCAGCCACACTGGTACCACCACCGTAAGGAATCACAATTACGTCTTCTTGCTCAGCAAACTGTAACAACTCGCGCACTTGTTCGCTGCTTTCTGGAAAGGCAACACCATCAGGGAAAACACCAAAATCACCACTGCGCATAGCCAGCCAGTCAGGCAAGCTTTGACCTCTAGCGTGACGCACACGCACTTCCGGATCAACATTAATCAAGGAGTGCTCTGGCATTCGTGTAGCGGGAACCTTCGCCAACACATGATCCAGCGAAGCACTCTCTAGCAACGAACCTTCACCAATTCTATCTGCCAAAAAGTCCTCTGCACCTTCTGGGATAGCCAACTCAAAGGTATCATCTCCCCAACCATTCCAGCGACGCATACTCCACTCCTAATCTAAATATTTACAACAAGTTAGGGTTCCATATACTAGTACCTTAATATTTAAAATCACTGACATAATTGGACAGATAAACAGTCAATTTAAGTCAACCGCTTTAAAACTATCGATAACAATAACAATATGAGTAAATTAGGATTCGCATCGGTCGCCGCTGTTAATCAGTATTTGAGATTAGCGCATCAAATGAAATTGGACATCAATGATGCTTTGGCACAATCCGATGTTGGTAGCACCAAGCTTTCAGACCCCACCGAGCGCATCACTGGTGAACAATTTCAAATTATTCTTAAAAACCTTATTCAACAGGCCAAAGACCCTCTGTTTGGGTTAAACAGTGGCAAATTCGTACAACCAGGCTCATACAATATCCTTGGCTACATCACCATGAACTGCGCCTCCGTCGGCGACGCCATAATGCGAGTTGCCAGCTACGAAAAGCTGGTGGGCGATATGGGTGTAAGCACCATAAATAAAGACCAAGGACTCATTCATTTGAATTGGCATTGTCGCTACACCGATCCCGACGTTCGCCCACACATGATGGACAATGTACTCGCTTCGTGGATAACCTACGCACGCTGGCTAGCCAATACGGAATCGCCACCAATTGAAGTTCGATTCGAACACCCACTCGAAGATAAAACCCTGTATAAATATTACGAAGATCTGTTCCGCTGCCCGGTTCTGTTTGATCAACCCAAAACAGCAGTTATAGTTGATAACCGATTATTCAACTACCCGCTGCGCCAACCCGACCCCACGCTGTTACGCACGCTCGAAGATCATGCAGACACACTAATGGCAGAATTTAAGCAAGCCATGTCCTTAGTGCCACAAATAAAAAACGCTCTGCGAGTGGCGATTAAGACAGGTTTTCCGAATAAGAATGATATTGCCGACCGTTTTAATATGACACCGAGAACACTACAGCGCCGCTTAGGGCAAGAAAATGTGTCATACCAACAACTACTCAATGAAGTACGACTAGAGCTCGCTGAGGACTACTTGCGCAACACCAGCCTCTCATTGCATGACATCGCACAAAAACTCGGCTTTTCCGAACCCAGATCCTTTCATCGCAGCTTCAAGAACTGGACGGGAAAAACCCCCGGCGAATATAGAAATCAATAACTGCGCTT
>Ga0105348_1000322_pt1 | contig 35630 bp, 28 predicted proteins | sample EN8Hudsemesocosm_2_FD_83504 | JGI IMG/M metagenome (GOLD analysis project Ga0105348, IMG submission 83504) | Methane-oxidizing microbial communities from mesocosms in the Hudson Canyon - EN8C Hudson Canyon | ecosystem: Environmental > Aquatic > Marine > Cold seeps | place: Hudson Canyon... | reverse complement strand
GCCAAGGTGAGTTGTTAGGAAAGCTGATGTCGTTCGTTGATCAACTGAGTCATTGGTATCAGATACTTCAACAACAAACTAAACAAGAATCCGCAGATAACTATTTAATCCATCAAGAATGGCAGGATGTAATATTACGCTTAATTGGTGATTTTTATCCGCTGCAAGCTCAAGATGATAATGGTTTAAACGATCAGCTGGTATTGCAAAAAATCCGAGATCAAATTCAATGTTGGCAACAAGAATTGGAGTTATCCGCATTTGATCAAGGTTTGAGTCACGGGGTTATTCTGCAATATTTAACGGACTGCTTGACTAAACAAGTTGGTTGGCAGCGCTTTCTTGCTGGCCCGGTTAACTTCTGTACATTGATGCCGATGCGCAGCATTCCTTTTAAAATTGTTTGTATGCTGGGTATGAACGACGAAGATTATCCAAGGCGTGTTCCTCCACAGGGCTTTGATCTAATGGCACAAGGCGCTTACCGCCGAGGTGATCGTTCTCGCCGAGAAGACGATCGCTATTTATTTTTAGAAGCCGTCGTCGCTGCACAAGACAAGCTTTATATTAGTTATCGTGGCCGGGATAGTCGTGAAAATAATGAGCTGCAACCCTGTGTATTAGTTAGCGAATTAATTGATTACCTTGGCAATGGGTATGTTATTGAAGGCGATGACTCGTTACCGCATAAAGAAAGTGATAAACGCTTGAGAAAGCATTTAATTCGAGAGCAATTATTACAGCCTTTTAATACACAATATTTCTCTCCTAATAAAATTGATTCAACTATTAGCTATCAAAAAATGTGGCAACAAGTCGCTGTTGCGAGTAATGAATTGGCTAGCAGCACGGCTTTAAAGGAGACTCTTTTAACTGAAGAGCGACCTATTAACGAAGCGGCCTTTGTAACCGCTCCTTTAACGGATGATAGGGATGATAATATTCGCTTGTACCCTGAACTAGATGATATCAAAAAATGTTTGATTAACCCTTGCAAGTTCTTTATGCAGCGCAGGTTGAAAGTGAACCTTACTCAGTACTGGGATGAGACTGAAGTAGACGAACCTTTTGCACTTGATAGTTTACAAACGTATTTATTGAATGAAGCATTATTGTCGACTCACTTAGAAGGGCAAGAAGAAGTCTTTAAGCAACAGCAAAAATCGTTAGGACAATTACCCGCAGCAGGGTTTGCCGATTATTTACTCACACAAAGTGAGAATAAAATCGCACCTTTGATTGAAAAGGTCAGGAATACCTTTTCGGAAACAGGAAGCAGCATTGGAAAAATGCCTCCTCAGAGTGACAGCCTAATTATTGAGAAATATCAGTTAAGTGGTCAGTTAGAACACTTAATTAGTCATAGTGAAAATGGAAATGACATTAATCAAAACGGCATCAACCAAGGTGACGTGAAGCAGGGTGGAATAAAACAGGTATTCCATTTTAGCAGTGGCGGATTTAAAGCTAAGCAGATTATTAACCTTTGGTTAGAGCATTTATTCTCATGTGCCACAGGGCTCTCAATGGGTAATAGCATAGGTTTAGGCATCACTAAAGAAGGTGAGATTGATAAGTGTGAGTTCACTCCGGTTAATAGCGAAATGGCTCAACACTATTTGTTAACATTGATCGAATTCATGAATCAATGTTATCGAATGCCGCAGCCTTTCTTTTTGCAGTTGGCGTACAGTTATTTAACGACAGACATTGAAAAGCAAGAAGGTATTTTAGGAAAAGCGTTAGACAGTGAATTCAGTGAACTGAATGATGAGTTTGTCCAGCGCTGTTTCAGCCAAATGTTAGAAGAAGATTATATCGGATTTTTATCGACACAAAATAGCATGTGGCAAGGTCTTCTTGAACCTTTGTTGGAACATCGAGTTAACGAGGATGATGATGAGAAGGAGAGTGCATAATGAAAATATTAGAAACCGATAGCTTTCCTCTTCTTGGTAAAAGTCTCATCGAAGCCAGTGCAGGTACTGGTAAAACCTATACGATTGCTAACTTATACCTTCGTGTTTTACTCGGAGATCATACTTTAGGAATAAAGCCTGTTGATCGCATTTTGGTGGTTACCTTTACTCGTGCTGCAACGGAAGAATTACGCGGGCGTATTCGTGATCGTATTCGTGAATTGTATGAAGATGTTTTACGACTAACTCAGGATCAAACGAGTGAAGTAGATGATGAGGTTAAAGCCTTAATTCTTAGTACTCAAGATAATTTTTATACGGAAGAGTCCTCTGATAACCTTTCTAGTAATAAAACGTCGCCTAAAAAAATATCTCTTACCGACTGGCTACAAGCTAACTTATCTCAAATGGATGAATCGTCGGTTTTTACAATACATGGGTTTTGTCAGCGTATATTAAAGCAGTTCGCCTTTGATAGTGGTGTCGGTTTTGAATCAGAAATGATTTTAGATGCGCAAGAATATTTAAGGCGTGCGGCGCAAGATTATTGGCGTGAGCTCGCTTACCCCATGGATCAAGAACAGTTAACGGCTTTGTTGGGGCAAATATCGAGTCCAGAAGATGTTTTCTGGAAAGTGCGAGGTTGGTTACAGCAAGAAGACATAGAATTATTACCCAAAGCGAAGTCAGATCTAGACTTCTCTAGCGCATGGGCAAAGGCCAAATCACGTTATGATAATGCGGTTCAAGTTTGGCAAGAGTTAGCCGCTCAAGATCTAAATGACTTAATTGAGAATTCGGGAGTTGATAAACGCAGTTTCTCTAAAACTACACGACCTAAACGTATTGCGGCGGCGAAAATCTTTTTTTCTGTTAATACGCGCTTTACCGGTAAGGTTCCTAAGGATGTATTGGAACTTGGGCAAGAGAATTTGTTCAGTAAAACCAAAAAAGGAGAGGCTCCACAGCATCCTGGATTTTGTTTGATCGATGAGCTTGTCAACGATTGTGAACAGATGGCTGCCGTATTGCCTCATCACATGTTAGCGCAAGTGAAAACTAAGTTCTGGGCGTCGATGGAACAAGCAAACTTGATGAATCCTGATGATTTATTACGTTTGCTAGCGAATGCTTTACGTGGCTCTCATGGCGAGGCTTTGGCTGAACATATTCGTCAGCAATATCCTATTGCTATGATTGATGAGTTTCAAGATACCGACAGCTTACAGTATGAGATTTTTAATCAGGTTTATAGCAAAGAAGAAAGCTCTGGCCTGTATATGATCGGAGATCCTAAGCAAGCTATCTATAGTTTCCGGGGGGCCGATATTTTCACGTATTTACAGGCTGGTAAATCTTTAGCTGAAGGCAGGCGATTTACCCTGAACAAAAACTGGCGCAGTCATAGTGACCTTGTATCAGCGACGAATGAATTGTTTTCGCGTCATCATGAGCCTTTTGTACTCCCCGGGAAAATTGAATTTCAGTCGGTATTGTCGGCAGGAAAATCTGATGGGAACTTCTTTCATTATCGCGATCAGAGTAAGTGTGCGCCGCTGCACTTACTGTTAAATTCAGAAGGTACTAATCGAGACCATGGCCGATATAATGCGGCTGAAATGTGTGCTAAAAGTATTCAGCAGCTATTGCTAAAAGGCTGCCTCTCTTCAGAAAAAGAGGATTCAGGCAAGAATAGTTCGCAAGACGAAAGCTTTAAAGCGGTTAATTCGGGTGATATAGCGGTTCTAGTACATAACCGTAAGCAAGCAAAGTTGGTAAAAGATAATTTAAAGAAGCTGGGCATTAATAGTGTATTTTTATCCCGTGACAGCGTTTTAAATTCAACTGAAGCTAGTGATTTATTACGCTGGTTAAATGCCATTGCAGAGCCGCAAAATGAGCGTTTATTACGTAATGCGCTTGCTTGTGAAAGTTTGGATTATGACGCTCATTATTTAGCGTCGCTTTTAGAGGATGAAGCGCGCTGGGAAACTGAATTAGCTCAACTGTATCAACTACGTGAACGCTTCAATCAGCGTGGTGTTATGGCATTTGTTATGTCTTGGCTAGAAATGAAACCTGCGGCTCTTGATAGCAAAGTATCCAATAAGGAAGCAGAGCCTCTGGCTGTTCGTTTACGTAAGCAAGCTGATGGTGAGCGTAAACTCACGAATTTTTTACACCTAGGAGAAGTTCTGCAGCATGCGAGTAGGGAGCTGGGTGTTCAATCGGGTTTTTATAATACTGACGGTAAGGGATTGTTAACCTTATTACGCTGGTATTCTGAACGCTGCCAGAATGCATTATTAAACCAATCTGAAGAACAGCAAATTCGTTTAGAAAGTGATGCGAACTTAGTGCAGATAGTGACGATTCATAAGAGTAAGGGGCTTCAGTACCCAGTTGTCTTTTTACCTTTCTGCTGGGATGAAGATAATAATTCGGTAAGGTTTGATGCGGTTTATCATACTGAAAAGAAAGTTGAAGGTGGGGAAGATAAATCAATACTGACTATTCATACAAAAGCGGATAAAAGCGCGAAAGACAAGCATGTCGCTGAAGTCCGTGCCGAAGCCATGCGTTTATTATACGTAGCGCTTACACGTGCTGAACAAGCATGCTTTGTTCAATTTGAAAATGTTGTAAAGCATTTGAAAAACGGGCCGAAAGGCTTGTTAATGAACTCAGCGCTTGGTTATCTGTTAGAGCAAGAATCTGTCAGCATCGAGGGCCTACGAGATCGTTTTAGTGACGTGATTGATGAAGGCAAGCTGTCGCTAAATTATTACACGGATTGGCTAGCTGAGATGGAAAGTATTCCCGAAATCCAAGAAGACTCCGCCTGTACAAAAGAAGAATTAACCTTGGCTAAATTTAACGGTAAAGTTTGGGATAATTGGCGCTTGACCAGCTACAGTCAATTAGCTCAGCTTGATCATGATACTAATTCTGAGCAAGGCCATGCGAGCAGTAATCATAATCACAATCATAGTAGCGATATCGTACTCGATTCAGGTAGCCAGTTTGATACGGAAGCTGAAATTTTATCGATAACTTCCAATACAGATGATGACTCTGAGTATCAAGGGTTTGATTCTGAAATAGAAGGTGAGATTGAGAGTGAGCAAAAACTAACACCGTTTGATTTTCCCAAAGGCGCAATACCAGGAACGTGTTTACACGGTATTCTCGAGAATTGGGATTTTGTTGATGCTGAGCAGCTAGAAGAACAAATTAGTAATCAATTGAAGTTTTACGGCATTGATGAAGACTTCTCGACCATGTTGGCTGAGTGGATGTATCAAGTAGTAGGGCAGCCTTTAGTTGAAGCTCAATGTTGTTTAGCGGACGTTAGCGAAAGAAATCGTTTAGTTGAAATGGAATTTTATCTGCCGATGACAGAGATTCGAGCTTCGGGGGTAATGCCTTTATTAGACGGTCGCCGCTTAGCCTTTCAGCCGATGAGGGGGCAGTTGAAAGGATTTATCGATTTAATCTTTCGTCATGACGGTCGTTATTATGTTGCGGATTATAAATCGAATTATCTTGGTGATAGCATCAGCGATTATCAGTTAGCTGCTTTAAAAGAGGCAATGGAGCATCATCAGTATGATCTACAGTATTGGATTTACAGCATTGCAGTTGATCAATACCTAAGTCGTCGCATTCCTAATTATGATTATGAAACCCACTTTGGTGGTGTTTATTATTTCTTCTTGCGGGGAATGAACGGCAAGTCTGATGGTGAAGGCGTATTTTTTACTCGCCCAGAAAAGTCACAATTAGATAAATGGCGTAACTGGCTATTAGGGAATGAGTCTGAAAAGATTCCTGAAATGGCGGATGTTCCTGATGCACATATAAATACAAGCAGTAGCAATAATAAAAACGCAGATGAAAATAATCAAATGGGGCTGTTCTAATGGTTAATTCAGCTGAATTTAATGAAAGCAAAAATTTAAAGTCGTGGCTTAAGTCTGCTTTTGAAAAAGAGTCCGGTAACGAAAGTAAAAACCGAGATTCTAATTTAAAAGCGATTGATTTAGAGCTGGCCAATAGCTTATGTCTGAATGAGATATCCCTTTCTAAAAAACAGGGTGTAAAAGATCATGATGAAAATAGCCTTAAGCTTTATGCCTATTTGATCATCAAGCTAAGTCAGGCGCTCAGTCGTGGAGAAGTCTGTCTTGAGCTTTCACAGCTTTATGATATTCAGCAAAGAACGGGAATTAGCTGTAACAATGTGCAGGAACACTTATTGCGGTTCCTGACCATTCATCGAATTGAAATTGTACAAAATAGTACCAGCTTAGAGCAATTGGCTCGGCAGAACCCTTATGACTTGGTAGTGAATTATCCATTAGTTGTTATGCAGGGGCGTCTGTATTTTTCTCGTTATTGGTTTTACCAACATCAAGTTTTTAATTCGATCAGTTCGCGATTAGTCGATCAGAAAACGATCATCGACAATGCGTTGAGTAAAACGTTGCAGGATTTATTTCCTAGCTCTGTAGCCAGCTCGCAGCCTAATTGGCAGATGCTCGCCGCCGCAAATGCGTGTTTAAACCGTTTTAGTGTCATTACGGGAGGCCCTGGCACGGGGAAGACGACGACTGTGACGCGTCTATTGGCTGCGCTGATTAGCCAGCAGCCTAGTTTGCGCATCGCATTAGCGGCGCCAACAGGTAAGGCCGCCGCTCGATTAGTCGAATCCATTTTAGGTGCTAAGGCTAAGCTCGCTCAGACGTTTCCATTGGCTGAGAAGATTCCTGTGACGAGCTTTACACTACATCGATTATTAGGTTGGCGGCCGGATGGTTTTTCATACAACCATAAAAAAACCTTACCGTTTGATTTGGTGATTATCGATGAAGCTTCGATGGTCGATTTACCCATGATGGCTCAGTTAATGGAAGCGCTTGGTGACAATACTCGTTTAATCTTATTGGGTGATAAAGATCAGTTAGCTTCTGTAGAAGCTGGCAGTGTGTTGGGCGATTTGTGTGATAGCGGAGTGATGGTTAATGGTTATCATGCGCATGGTTTGAAAGATGAAAGAGCAAAGCAGCTAGAATCGCTCTGTGGTCTCTCACAAGGTAATTTAGATTCGTACATTGAAATGCATGCTCCATTAATGGCAAACAGTTTAACTCAACTAAGAGTTAGCTATCGTTTCACCAGTGATTCAGGTATTGGCACACTTGCAGCGGCAGTGAACGCTGGTCGCTTTGACCACGTAAGACAAAGTTTTCAGCAGTACCAAGATATAAAATCTTATGTTTGTTTAGCGGCACCTTTCAGTAAAAACAACTCAGCTGAAGTTATTGAGTCCGAGCAGGCTTGGCAACAGCAAGTTATTAATGGTTATAGCCAATACCTAAAGGCAATAGAGCAGGGGGCTTCCCCTTATGAGGTATTGCAGTTATTTAACGAGTTTCAATTGTTATGCGCACTGCGCCAAGGCAGTTCAGGTTTGCATGCATTGAATGAACGCGTACAGCAATTATTACAAGGGCGAGGGTTATTGAGTCTTGATTCCAGTGCAGTTTCTGTAGAGCAGAATCGCTGGTATGTCGGTCGCCCTGTAATGATCAGTCGCAATGATTATGAACTTAATTTGTTTAATGGTGATATTGGCATTGCCATGATGGTTACAGGGAATGACGGTCGTGAAGAATTACGAGTCTGTTTTGTTGCAGCTGACTCTGGTTCTTCAAAAATGGGTTCTTCAATAATGGACACTTCAAAATCTAAGGCTAATAACTCACATGTTCGCCAGTTACTGCCGACTCGTTTGCCTGCGCATGAAACGGCCTTCGCTATGACGGTTCATAAAAGTCAGGGCTCTGAGTTTACTGATGTGGCCTTGGTATTACCTGAGAATCATTCGCCAGTAATTAGTCGTGAATTAATTTATACCGCGATCACGCGAGGGAAGAAGAGCTTTTCTTTGTATTCTAATGATGAAGTTTTGATGGCTGGGGTTAATTCGAAGATAGAACGGGCGAGTGGTTTAAGAGATCTTTTATTTAATTAACAGAGCTGGAGATACAATGTCGAGCGCTTCTCTAACAGAGAAGCGCTCGATGCCTCGGCACTGATACGTTTATATTGTTCTCTCTAGCTAACTACTTCAAACTTAAGCTGGGCACCTTTTTCTAAACGCTCAATTAAGCGATCACCTAGCAAGGTAGACGTCGTCCAGAATCCACCTTCTTTATCGGCTAATAATTCCTTATCTAACGCTAAACAAGCGCCGACTTGGCCAAGCATCTGACTGGTGGAGCCGTAACCAGGGTCACCTTGCCCAACGACCTTGCTTCGGATTTCTTTTCCTGAAGGTGTTTTACCCGAGAAGCGAATGTCGTAATAACCTTCTACTTGCTCTTTCGGTGTTGGACCTTCGCCAGGCTTTGGCAGTACATAGTTTTCTAATACCCAGCGCGTTGGTTTAAGTGCTGCACCAATAAAGAAAGCGCCTAAACCAGCCACAATACCTGTTGCAGTTAAGCGACCTTTAAAACCTTTACCGACTAACATAGCTTCGTCGTATTTAAAGTCTGTGCCGTATAGGCTGCCGGCTAAAGCATTTGAGCGAAATACAATGCGCGTATTAATGCCTGCCATTACGAAAGGCGCCGTCCAGCCATTGAAATTTTTATCAAAAGTTGGCTTTTTAGTATCGAATTGACGGACCTTGTAATTATGGCCTTCAGGACAAACTAAGTAAGGGTTAATCAAGTCTTTGCGCAAGGCAGGGTCTTTCATTACTTCTTCAGTGATGTTTAGGATACTGGCAATCGTGCCACCCGATGCCCCTCCTTTAGCGGCTTTCACCCGCATGGAAATATTATTACAGTACTCACCTAAGCTCTTCTTCGCTTCACGTTGAGTAAAATACACGCCCATGTCAGAAGGGATAGAATCAAAACCACTGCAGTGAACAATACGAGCGCCACTGGTTTTAGCCATCGCCTCATATTTTTTCAGCATGCGATCAATCCATTGTACTTCGCCCGTGAGGTCACAATAGTCTGTACCTGTTTCAGCACAGACTTTGACTAAGGTTTCACCATACAGTGCGTAAGGACCGACGGTTGAAATAATGACATTGGCTTGACCGCACATTGCGTTAATAGCGGCCTCATCTTGAGCATCAGCAATTATGGTGACAAGGTCAGGTTGTTTAACTTTGCGTTTCACTTCATCTAACTTAGCTTGCGAACGCCCTGCAATCGCCCAGTTTAGCGATTCTTTTTCTGGCTTATTAAAATTATCGGTTAAATATTGTACTAATATTTGACCAACAAAGCTGGTGGCGCCAAAAACGACAACATCGTATTGTGAGTTCATCAAGAGACCTTTTATTCTGCTAAGTTTTTATTTTGTATCTAAGACCAGATTAACAATGTTTTGTCACTACTGTAATGTCAGAAGCCGCCAAAACTGTCATCAAGTTGCATTCTCTTTTACCTAATGCGATGAAATTGATATGATCACGCTTTTACGCTCTCATTTTATATTTTCACTACTCAGAACAACTCTCGGGACATTATGCGCATTGTTTTAGCCCCACTTGAAGGGGTAATGGACCATACCGTTCGTGAATTATTAACCGGTTTAGGGGGTTATGATTTATGCATCACAGAATTTTTACGGGTATCCAATCAGCAGTTATTACCCCCGCGTACTTTCTATCAGCTTGCGCCTGAGCTTGAAAATAATGGTTTTACTCCCAGTGGCGTACCTATACGCATGCAGTTATTAGGCTCAGAACCTAAAACTTTGGCAATGAATGCTCAAAGAGCTATTGAACTCGGGTCCCATGGCGTAGACCTGAACCTAGGCTGTCCGGCAAAAACGGTTAATAAAAGCAAAGGTGGAGCGGTATTGTTAAAGGAGCCAGAGCTGATTCTAGAGACTGTCTCTGCAATGCGGGCTGCGGTACCGACGAATCAAACGCTATCGGTAAAGATTCGTTTAGGTTGGGATGACCCTAACTGTGTGCATGAAATTGTTGATGCGATTGTATTGGCGGGAGCGGATGAACTTACCATTCATGCTCGAACCAAAGAAGATGGTTATAAAGCAGAAACTATTAAGTGGCATTACATTGCTCAGGTTAAAGAGCGATTGGCCAGAGAAGGCAAGAGCTTATCTGTGATTGCTAACGGTGAAATTTGGAACGCTGAAGATGCGATTAAGTGTCAGCAAATCTCAAGCTGCGATGATCTTATGATTGGTCGAGGGGCATTGGCCACTCCTAATCTCGCGGCTATCGTTGCGGGGATTAGCGATAAAATGAGTTGGCAGAGTGTTGTTGAGATGATTTTAAATTATAGAAAGGTTCAGGTAATCGGATCGAAAGGACATCATTATTCTAGCCGAGTTAAGCAGTGGCTGAGTCAGATGCGACAATCATACCCAGAAGCTGAACAGCTATTTGTCCCGATACGCCGCATCAAAAGTAGTGATGAAATGCAGGTCGCAATAGAAAAATATTTGGAAGCATTAGCTACTCAAAAGATCAGTGAATGGAAAAATTCATTCAAGCTATAGCAGAATTCGGCTTAAACATAAAATTGAGTAATAGATAGAAGTTTGAATCAACGGCTTAAGAAAATATTAAGAAAAAATAAACGAAACAAACAGAGACTTTAGGATTTAAAATGAACTGGGAAATAGATAAGCAGCTTTGCCACAGCTCTACCTCAACGGTAGAAAGTGAAGCCGAACTTAAGCAAGCAGTACTTGCCGCAACGGATTATGCTTTTGATTTACTCGATAAAAATATTGAAGATGATTCTATGTTTTGTCTATTTGATTGGGATTTCTCTAAACAGCGATTATTGATTGCCGTGACAGATCCAAGTAAGAAAAAATTTGCTAAGCATACAGTTGAATTAATACTTGAAGGTTATACGAGTCATATTGCAGATAAAGAAGATCAACAAGAGCAGATTCAGCTTTGGGTGCATAATCACATTACAACAGCCGCGACTTTTTTACAGTTTTCTTTAGTTGCAGCGATCATCGCTGATGGCGATACGTCGAGCTCAATTTTATTATAAGAGTTCTATTTTATAATAGAGTTCTTCGATATTGAAATAGCTGCTTAAAGCAGCTATTTCAAATATTAACTGAGCCTTTTTCAGAGCTTATCTAGATCAGCCTTATTGATACTGGATAATTCAGTCCAATGAGTCTCCGGCGCTTTCTCGCTATGAGAGAATAATAAGCGAGGGTCTTTCTTCTCAATAATACTGTTATCAAAAAGTGTTTGAATATCAGTCAGCTCAATTAGCGACACTTCATTTGCAATAGATTCATTCGTATCGAACGTTAAGCGATTCACTTCAATGTTGTGCCAGAAGTGCCCGACTTTCTCCGCCATGTTTTTCTTCTTACTGACTAAGCGGCTGATAAGCCCTTGCTTATGATCTTCGAACTCTTCAGCTGTAAGATCAACCAATTGTTGTTTAAAGTCAGTAAAGAAATCTTCAGATTCAGCCAAGATTTCAGCACTGCTTGCTGTAGGAGATTGCACTATAAAAACTAAACCCGGTACCGAATTTTGTGGAAAAGGTGAGGCTGATACGATGTACCCCATTTTCTTTTCAGTACGTAAGCGTTGATAATATGGCGAGCTAATGATTTGTGCTAAAAGCGCATAGTGAGCTCTAGCTTTATCTGAGGTTAATTCGTCAAACTGCTGACCTTGAATGTATAAACTCATCGCACTGTCAGGGTGTTGTTGCTCAATCGACTCTAGGTATTGATTCGCGGTTGTGACGTTAGGGATTTTGCTGATTTGCGCTGGAGCAATTCGTTGACCTTTAGGCTGATAGGCTTTCTTTAGCACATTACTGATTGCTAATGCTGCTTCAGGCTCGATTGTTCCGTGCACATAGCTATCAACATAAAGAGATTGCTTTAGGCGTTCATTAAAGGCTAATACGTCTTTCAATGTGACTGTTTCTAAAGCAGCAATCAGTTCTAGTTGGCTAAAACTAGGATTGCGTAACCAACGGCGTAATTCACTAATTGTGCGCTCGTAAGGTTTGCCTTTTAACTGATTCTCTAGACGACGTTTGAGCTGAGCTTGATAGCGTTTGAATTCTTCTTCGCTAACATTCTCTGCGGATAACGAGGCCATCGTATTAACAATTTTTTCTAATAAAACGTGTAACTTATCGTGATAACCCGACATGGAAAGTTCAAGTCCGCGTCCACTGGCATGCAGCTGATAATTCAAACCGGCGACATATGCAGGGTAGGTATAGCTGCTGATTAGTTCGTTAACGCTGTGGCTAAATAACTGAGCAATAATTCGATCTTTTGCACTTTCGGCAACGTCTTGATTATGTAAATTGATGAAAACTTTTGCTTTTGGCAAACGAAATTCTTGTTCAGGGTAGTACCATAAGCGTAACCCCGCCTCATCTATCAAGGTGGTAGGAATGTCCTGTGCAGATGTTTGAGTTAACTCAAAAGATTGTGGGATAAAAGGGTTAGCTTGAGGTAAAAATAATTGCGCACGATATTCAGCTTTTAAAATAGGTTCTTTGCTTGCGGTAAAGTCTTTAATTACAGCAGGACGCAACATCATTTTTGTATCGTACCAAGTATCCGTTGTATTGGTTTCGACTTCAGGAGCAATCAGCGTGCGTATTAAATTGTTGGGTGTGAGCTGATCTAAGAATGGCTTCAACACATCAATAGACGGTGTTTGCCATTGGTAATCGCCATAAATAACTTGGCTAGCTTCTCTATGACGTAAGTTATTGGTTAGACGTACCGCAAAGTGACCCGCTTTGGATTTCTCTTGATTGGCAAAAGCGAGTTCAGCTAACTTGTGCTGCTCATCATAAATTCGATCAATAAAGGTCTTATCTTGTAATCCCGTTTGCACTAATTCTATATAGGAAAAAACTGCCGCCGTAATTTCGTCAATGCGGAAAAGGCCGACTAACGTGAGTTGAATATTAACAGTTAACGTTGATTCCCAAGGTGTACTAACACCACGGCCCGCACTTAGACCTTCGGCCCAGCCACGCTTTTTGAATAATGCTAATAAGCTGCCTTCGCCTTCGTGACCTAATAAATGATTAATGATTTGCAAAGGCTTGTATTGATACAGGCTTAAGCTTTCTGGCATAGGGAAAGATATTTTTAATTGGCGCAGCTCTTTGATTGGCTCAATTTGTAAATCAAGTGGTAATTGGCCTTGCTGATATAGGCTAGGGCGCTTCGTTTTGGCGATAACATCACGTTTAGGAATGGCACTGAATTTTTCTTCTGTCCATTGCTGCAGTACATCTAAGTCATAATTACCGATCAAGGTTAATGACATTTCGTTAGCGGAATAGTGTTGCTGATAAAAGGCCAGTAGCTCATCACGAATTAAGCTATCAGGGCGATCTTCTAACGTTGCCAAGCTGCCGGTCGCGAACTTTGCATAAGGATGCTCGGGGTTCATGGCTTGTTTTTCTGCAGAAAAAATACGGCGGCCATCATCTTTCGACTTTGAAGTGTATTCTGCATTAACAGCATTCTTTTCTCGTTCAACGTAATTAGCATCAAACGTGGGTGAAATAAAGAAAGGCGCAAAGCGATCGAGTGCCGTCGCGAGTGCATCATTATCAATTTCGAAAAAGTAGTTCGTCACGTCGTGAGCAGTGAATGCATTATGGCTACCCCCATGCTTGTTGATGAACTCTTGGTATTCGCCCGCTTCAGGGAAAGGCTTTGTTCCCAAAAATAGCATATGTTCCAAAAAGTGAGCTAATCCTTGGCGACCTTTAGGGTCATCACCACTGCCAACATTAACGGCTAAAGAGGCAGCGGCTTTATCGGCTTCTTTATCGGCTACAAGTATCACTTTTAATCCATTATCGAGTACCAAGGAACGATATTCGCGCTGGTCATTTGGGCTTTGAATGATGGTATTTGATGATTGCATATTGATCCGATAAGCCGCGGTAGCGACTGCGATAATGACCAGCAGCAAAAAAGTGCTGTAGCGAGTAGAGAAAAGCATGAGAACCCCAATTTGGAACTTATTATTTTACCCCGGCAATAAAGCAATCGGGGTAATTTCAGGTTATTGGCTGCTTAGTGCATTGATTTTAATGTTTGGCACTGTCTTGGCGGGCAATATTCTGTGCATCTTGCAAAGTATGTTCAGTACTATCAAGATCATCAATCAGCTGTAAGCGTTTTTTACAGTCTTCTAGCTCAGACGATAACAGTGCAAATTGGTTATGAAATGCTTGATCAATGGCTTCGTAAACGGCTTTAACTTGCTCTGAGCTATCAGCCTTAGGTGTTTTAAGAACTTGTAAGCAGGCATGAGCGATTTGGTGATAGAGCTTTTCTTTTTTCACGGAATATTCCTAGGGATCTATAAAAATTAATAGCCTGCGATTATACCTTATTTTGTAATTATTGATGTAGCCAAGATATCTGCTGGGGTAATAAATTAACCGATAGTAGCTCTCCTGCTAACCAATGACAGGGGCTAGCATGCAGCAGTGCCAGTTGTTCTGGGGTTTCAATTCCTATTGCTAGTAGTAGTAAACCATGGTTTTCAAGATGATTAAGCAGCTGAATGCTATGTCGCTTAATGGCTTGGTGTTCATCGAATAGCCATTGGGTATCTATGCAGAGACCGGCAAACAAGTTAGGTAGTTGATGAATAAACTCTTTGATGCTTTTAAGATGATAATCAGGGTTTTTAATCAATAACTTAATTGCTAGAGATTCTAGTTGATGATGGATAGGGCTGTCTGCATTCTGTATGTCGTTTAATTGCTCAGAAGTAAGAATTAACAGCCATTGGCTCTCTAGTTGGTTCTCTAATTGATTATCTTGCCGATGTTCATGTCTGCGTAGAGAGACTATGGCCGCAATGGCTTTTAATACTTGGTGGGGTTTTAGAGCGCTTAGGTCATTAAGCCACTGAGCAGGCACCTTGTTATAACGGTTCCACTCTAATGAACAAAAAATCGCATCATTGAGCCATTGCTCCAAATCTTCTTGTTCATGACAATTGGGAGGAAGTAGCGCGATGGCTTGTCCGTGCTGATCAAAAATCGGTAGGCTGCTAAATCCAGTATGGGCATATCTTTGCGGTTGAAAATAGCTATATCCTTGATAAGGAATTATCTCCTCACCATTGCGCTTTGTCTCGGTATTTTTATCCGTTTTATTGGCGGCATCACGCTCTGCTACGTTCATGGTATTGATTTGATCTTGTTCAAGTATTTCAGAATGCCATTTAATTAAAGACTCTTGACCATGAAAATTAAACGGCTGAATAAATGTTTGATGGATGTTGGCCAGTAAATTTTCAATACTTTCAGGACTTGTAGCTTTAGGAAGGCGAATGATCTGATCCCCGAGGTGGGTTGTAGTGATTGAGAACAAATTATCACTAACCAACTGCAAGCGCTCATTAATAACGGTTATGAAATCTATATCCTGCTGTTTAGCATGTTCGATTGTTATCTTTAAATAGCGAAATCTTGTATCCGCAATGGTTTTATCAGTGAGATTGCTGGTTTCTTCCTGCGGATTGGAAGGGGGGGCTTCATCGAGTGTTAGGTTCATTGTTCGACTGAGTGCATGCAGCATGTCGTCTGCCATTGGAATGGCTAAGCATAAAAAGTGCTGTTCGGTAAAAGGAACAATGCACATCCATGTCTCTTTTGCATTGGGCAAACGAGTATTAAAGTGAAAGCTGCCTTGCCACTGATCTTGTAGCTCTAAAGTGCTGATGACTTGGGCTTCTTGTTGAATGGAATTACAGCTGATGGCCTTTGAGAATAGATTTTGTCCTAATAGTTCTTCATTACTACTGGCTAACCATTCCCTAGCACTTGGACTTACCAACTGTATGACCCAATTAGCATCGGTAATGATGCAAACTTGCCCAGGTTGTTGAAAGCTACAGCGAAGAGTTAGGGCTTGTTCTAAAATCCGTTGCTGTCGAATGCCTTCATTAATGTTGTAGCGCAGTAACATGGCATCCCAAGGTTTAGCCAAGTATTGATGGATATCGCCTTGAACTGATAGCGGTAATGGAGTGTCTTCACTGACTGAAGATAATAAGATGCGGTAAGTTGTTGGCCAGCGTTGATGAGCGACGGCACAGAGATCAATACCTGACATTCCTGGCATGTTTTGATCGGTAATCATAACCGTTATTGGGTGTTTTTCTAACACACACAAGGCTTCAGCGGCGCAGCTGGCTTTATAAATAGTGTAATGTTCATCTATTAAGGAGCTTTCTATCGCCTCTAAAATAGCCGGTTCATCATCTACAAGGAGTAATATAGGGTTCATAATAACTCGAATTCATTAAAGCATCCCTTCAGGCGAAAATAAGTTCTAAGAAAAAGTACTAACTTTCTCGGCAAGTATGGCCAGTCACTACCTATACTTAGTATAAGTTTAGTAAGAAACTGAGAAGTTGCAGTGGCAGATAAACAAGCGTTAACAACAGGTGAAGCCGCAAAGTATTGCGGTGTGAATTTCCGAACCGTCATTCGCTGGATTGAGCGAGGGCATTTGGATGCTTATAAACTACCAGGCAGGGGGGATAATCGAATACCGGTTGATACCTTTGTCGATTTTCTGCGGCAAAACGACATGCCGGTTCCAGACGAGCTGGTTGCAGATGATCGTCGGTTATTATTATTTTCCTTACAAGATAGTCGTGCACGCGAGCTTGCTGCAGACTTAAGGCGAAATAATTGGGATGTTATTTTGGCGGACGACCCCGTTCAATTGGGCTATCTCATGGCTAAAGATAAGCCATCCGCGTTGCTGATGATGGATCTTCACTATGCTGATATTGCTGCACGGATTATGAAAGATGTGAGCAAAGATCGTAGTGATGCACCCAAAATGGCCTTATTACAAGGTAATCAACGAGAGATGCATGATGGCTGGGATTCCTTCCAATGGCCTGAGCAACGTCAATTACTGTTGGATTATTTAACTCAAGATGGGTCTGAAAGCCATTAAAATACTCAGCCATTTGCTGTTGATTCTAATACCTTTAAAGGCTAATGCCTTAACAGTCACTTCACAGTGGCAAGAATGGGAAAGTTACCTATTTTTGTTTATTGCCACTGTGATATTTATCACGCTCTTTGGTTTTATCTTCCGCAATAGAGTTTGGAGCCCAAGTCGTCCTGACCCTAGGCTGGCGTTATTGTGGCGCCATGTGCCTGATATTATTACTGAAATTGATTGTGATGGGGTGATTCTATCGGTAAATAGATCTGCAGCAGGTCTAGTAGAGGATCTAATTGGTCACTCGAGTTTTGAGTTCCTTACTGAAGAAGGACAGCGTGTATTTTCAACAGCGTTGAATGAAGCAATTACTCAACGAAGCCCACAGCGGTATGAGTTAGAAATAAACCTGTATGAGGAAGGCACTACTTGGATCGATAATCGAATTATTCCTATTATCGATGATCTAAAAATTATCTCTTTACTCGTGATTACATCAGACATTACTGAGCAAAAAAAAGCACATCAAGTACTGCTAAATTCAAAGAAACTAGCTGAGCAAGCGAATGCTGCTAAAAGTCAGTTTTTAGCCAGTATGAGCCATGAAATACGTACACCCATGACAGGAATGTTGGGGATGGCTTCTCTACTTGAGCAAACTCAACTTGATCATGAACAGCAAGAGTGCGTATCGACGATCCAGTATTCTGCGGAGCATTTGCTCTCTATAATAAATGATGTCTTAGATCTTTCAAAGATTGAAGCAAATAAATTAATCATCGAAAATGAGAGCTTTGATTTGCTTAAAATACTCAACTCTTTGATTGAAATGGTGGGAAGTAAAGCAAAAGAAAAAGGCTTAAATATACAGATCTTTATGGATGAAGCCGTCCCTCAGTTTATTATTAGCGATGCAGTTCGTTTACGTCAGGTATTGATGAATTATTTAACCAATGCCATTAAATTTACAGATCGTGGACACGTTATTATTCGAATTGTGGCTATGCAAAAGCATGGAAATAAAACACGGTTGCGTTTTTCTGTAGAAGACAGTGGTATTGGAATGGCAGCTGACAAAGCCGCATATATTTTTGATGAGTATACCGATGCTCATGGCCATCAATCCGCTGAGATGGGAGGCACAGGTTTAGGGTTAAATATTTGTCGACGCTTAGCAGAATTATTAGGAGGTAGTGTAGGTGTCGTAAGTACTCCGGGTTTGGGTTCCAATTTTTGGATGGACCTAGAAGTTGAGTCTTCGAGTGCTGAAGTCAGTGCGGCAGGGGACCCATCTTCTAATACCATATCTGAAATCGTATCAGGGTCTATCGCCTGGGTATTAGATGAAGTGAAGGTGAACCGACTACTAATGAAAGAAGTCGCGAAGCGAACAGGTTTAGTGGTAAAAGAATTTAATCAGCTAAGTGAAGTTTTACAAGCCTTAGAGCAACAAACGCCTCCGAAATTACTGGTTCTATCACGTGAACTAGGCTCCGCCAAGGTAGAGAGATTGATTACTGGGGTTAAAAGATGTGAGGAAAATGTACTGCTAGCGATGACGACAGTTGAGGCCATTAATCTGGATTATGACGCCTTAGTTGCACAAGGAGTGAATGCATACTGGGAATGGCCTTTAGGCCAAGGTGATTTGAAGTCTATTTTTGAACGCTTATTTTCTCATGATTGGGTAGCCCAGCCAAATACCTTGATTACACGATATAAGCGCTCTCTTATTGTTGATGAAGTGAAGGCAGATTGTCGAGGAACAATATTATTAGCAGAGACAATCTAGTTAATCAAAAAGTTACATCTCTTATGCTCAGAAAATTGGGTTTTTATGTCGATATTGTGAGTGATGGTGAAGAGGCATTAGCTGCTTGGAAAGCCAAAAAGTATGATGTTATTTTAATGGATTGTCACATGCCGTTGATGGATGGCTTACAAGCGACACGTAATATCCGCTCGCAAGAAGAAAGCGGTCATACGCCGATATTAGCGCTCACGGCAGATGTAATGACTGATAGAAAGGCGGAATGTTTGGAGGCTGGCATGGACGGCTTCATGTCTAAGCCCATCCGTATGGATGAGCTGAAAAAAGAGCTGTTAACTCACATTCAATAGATAAGGGGAGTTATTAAAATAATGCAGGCCCATAAGGGATGTAGCGATTATCCGTTTGTTTTTTTAGCCAGCGGACAAAGTCTTTTTCCGCGGGGCGTTTTTCAGTTTTCAATTGACGTAAAAAATAAATAGTTGGGTTTTTGCTGCCAAAAGTCCAAGTTGGATATTTCATTTCCCCCACTGTGAATAACATGCATAAATTCAAAACTTGAGAGTCATTAAAATTCTCTATAGCCTTTAACCATACACTCTGGGGGAGATGGAGATAGCTATTTATCAATTCAACATCTGTACTATCTAAACGCATTACATCTTCTTGAATACTCTCTTGATTGATTACCAAAGATGCAATATGAGATAACCTTTCCGCAGAAATGGTTGTTTTTTGCTCAGTTGGTTGCCATGTATCGACCATAATAAATAGCCTCTTAAAAATAGGGATAGTGATATTGCTGCGATATACTATCGCTTCGCTAAACAGAAACAAGTGATCTTTGTTATATAAGTGTTTTTTGGTAGGAAGAGTTAATGGATGAGTTCGCCGATATTCGGCCTTATAACGATGCTGAGTTCGAACAAATTATTGAACGTTTATTGGCAGAGCCTGATTTGGTCAAGGGGCTAGCCTATTTCATGCGTCCCAATTGGCGTGGGCCCATGAAACTATTAGCTAGATCAGCCGTGCGTTGGAGGTTAAAGAAAGACCTTAGAGGGCTTGAGTCGATAGAAGATTTTCAACTTTGGTTAGTGAGTTATATTGAAAAGATCATTAAAAACACCACATCGGCCCTAGGTGTCTCGGGTTTAGATCAGCTTGATGATAATAAAAGTTATTTGTGGATATCAAACCATAGAGATATTGCTCTTGATCCAACGCTAGTCAATTTTGCATTGTATCTTAGTAGCAAGCCAACTGGGCGCATTGCGATAGGCGACAATCTACTAACGAATCCCGTTGTTGGCGATTTCATGCGTTTAAATAAGAGCTTTATCGTTAAGCGATCGATCAAAGCTAAACGTGAAAAATTCTCAGCCTTACAATTGTTATCACGTTATATACGTCATTCAGTTTCAGATGGGCACTCGGTATGGATTGCTCAGCGTGAAGGGCGGGCCAAAAATGGTGTCGATGTAACTGATACTGCAGTTTTGAAAATGCTCAGCCTAGCGGGAAGAGCTAATAAAGAGGCTTTCTCAGAGTCACTACAAGTATTAAACCCTGTCCCAGTAAGTATCAGCTATGAGTTTGATCCTTGTGATATTTTTAAAGCACGCGAATTAGCGGCAACTGACCAAGGCCTTATTTACAATAAATCTGATAATGAGGATGTTACTAACATTGTTACTGGGTTAATGGGTCAGAAAGGGCGGGTTCAAGTTAGTTTTGGTGAACCAATAGCACTACCGCTATTGGATTCCCCAGAGGTCTTAGCGGCAGAAATTGATCGCCAAATAGTGAATGGTTATGCGTGTTTCCCAATTAATTATGCTGCCCATAAATTGCTGTCTCAGCAAGGGAAATGCCAAGCTCTACTTAACTACGATAGCGATGATATTGAACAGGGTAGCAAAGAATTACACGAGCGCAGTGAAGGTGAATTAGATTTGATTAAAACACACCTGTATTCCATGTATGCACAACCTATTATTAGGAAAGAAAGTAATAACCATGAATAAGATTTTTATAATTCTTGCAAGCCTAACTCTGTCTGCTTGTGATTTAGACTTGGGTTCCAGCTATGACCCAACAACACGTACTATGTATGTTGATTATTACCAAGAAGCTTGTAGTGAATCGACAACAACACTCTGCTTACGTACGCGTTTTGATACTGATGATGCATTTGAAATAAATACAGTTCCTATGTCTGGTTTTGAAGATTTGCAGTGGGGAAGTCGTTATACGGTTCAGGTTGAAGCGGAGCGAGATGGAAATGGTAAAGATACTAGTTATCGCTTTGAAGGTATTGATAGTACTGAAGTCATCGATGCTAGTAATAATACTTTTGTGCTAACGTTTAATATGGCCAGTGGAATATTGGTTGATAATCAAGACAGCAGTTGGATTATAGCGGCTGAAAAACCTTTTTCTTGCATTCAATCTGATTGCACTCTAATAGAAAATTCAAATAGCGTGGGCGAAAAAATTCAGCTAAGTTTCTCTGCGGAAAATGACGAGCTTAGCTTGATCGCAGTAAAGTGCCAAGCATCAGATTCCAGCTTCTCTTCTGAATGTGAAGGAGTTAATGATAGTGTATTTGATATCGCTCATTATCGTTCAGACTGTGGTCTCGATGAACCGCTTTTATGCTTATTGTATAAAGAGAAAGCTGATGCCAGTACAGACTGGCATATTTTGCCGTTTGAAATTACTGATTTTACAGCACAGTGGGGAAAAAAATATCAGTTAAATGTTGAGGTGAAAATTGAGGCTAAAGATTTAACATCTGTTACTTTTAAGTCAGAAGCGGCAGATGCCACAGATCAAACAAGTGAATCATTTAAAATAATCATGAGAACAGGAGTATCAGGTTTAGAAGAGTCGGCCAACGATGTAATTAGTTATAATGGTACTGAGTTCAATTGCTCTCAGAATAATCAGTGCAACAATATTGATAATGCTGTTAAGCGTGCGACGGATAATCAAAACCAGTATTTGATTCTACAGGCAGTCGTCGAAAGTAGTGGAGAATCACCTGTTATCGTAATTGAAGATTTATTGTGTGATGCTGGTGGTCGCGATGCATTCAAAACAGATTGTGTTTCTGACCATGAAGATGTTTATTGGATTAAATAAATAGCGCTTCACAGACATAAAAAAAGCGGCTTAAGCCGCTTTTTTTATGTCGTATTATATAGCACTAGAGCTTACTGGCGATTAATTACTTGGCTCATACGCTTACTAGCTTTCTTGGCAACAGGGTTTTCAGGGAACTCCCGAGTGATTTTACGAAAGAAGTTTAACGCTTTAGCATTATCACCATGGCTATTATATTCACTCATATAAATTAAGCCAATTTGATACAGCGCTTTGGCTCGCATAGTTTCAGAAGATGCTTTGTTATCATAAAGAATCAGATAGACACTTTCAGCATCGGTTACGCGATCGCCTATGATAGCGCGTTCACTCATCGGTGTTAACTCAGCATCAAATGGGATATTTGACTGCTCTAATAAAGCGGTACGATCAGCAAGGGCTAATAACTCTTTTGCAGTCAGTTGGCTTTTATCCGACTTGCGGGTATTAATAAGAGCAATTTTAGCTTTAATTTTATTCCGCAAACGCGATTCTGGATATTGTTTAAGGTGGCGATTTAAGTACTTTAATGCCTCGTTATCATCACGCTGTTCAGCGTATGGGTTCATGTATATTAAACCAATTTGATACAGTGAAAGAGATTTTATGTTGTCACTGTAGCTTCTGCTGTTTAACCCTTTAGTATAAGTTGCAACCGCTTTATCAAGGTTGTTTCTTGCGATGGCTTGTACGGAGTAGGTTAGTAGATCAGGTTCTTCCTGTAATGCTGCTGCTCCACGTACCTTTATATTTTCCTCGTAGCGGCCAATGGCATGTCCGCCGGCACCGGCAGCAACAAAAGGCGTCGCAATAGCGCAGCCTGCAGTATTCAATATGATTACTATGAGACCTAAAAGTCTAAAATTCATTAATTCATCCCTAAAAAGTAAGTGGTGTAAGAATAGTCTTTTTATAATGCTAGTAGTCTAACGATAGCAGGCAGAATTTAGAAGACGTAGATCAAAAAATCTGTCGAATTAGGGGGGGCTGAGTATGGTTAGTCGTTCGAATACGACAAAACAAGCCATTCAGAATGTAGAAGTGAGGGGGGATGTAATTACTGAGCTTTTATCACTCAGTAATTATAATATTTTATAGGAAAACGCTGGCTACAATTGCAGTGACAGATCCTAAAAGTGCACCGCCAACCATTCCTTTCATCATGGCTAATTGTGATTCTTTTGAGATTGTAGCCAGTAGTGCGGCTTGCTGATCATCTAGCTTCTGTATTTTTAAGGTGAACTCTTTATTAAGGCTCTCGACTTTTTTACGGCTGATCTTATCTGCAATAACCATAGTTTGCTTTTGCAATAGTGGCTGGATGCGCTTGAACAGAGCATTGTCATCGCGTAATTCTAAGAGTTGTGCTTGTACAGGCTTAATCTGTTGTTTCAGGCTACGCTCAGCGATGGTAAGGCGCTCTTGCTGAGCCTGTAATAATTGATGGCTTACACCGTCTAAACCTGCTGTGATTTCAGCTTTAGCTGATAAAACGGAACTGTTAAGTCTGTTTTGAATCATTTTCTCTATAGATTCTAAAGACAATGTACTGTCGTCAGTAGGAGAGATTAACGGCTCAGGAACGTCATTGGCCGCTGTTTTTTCTAAGGAATTGATAACGGCCATAATCGCTTGTTGATTAGCAGGCTTAGGTAATACGCCATTAGCACCGTGGGATTTTGCCAATGTATTGTAACCATCACCTTCTTTAGAGGTGTACATGATGGTAGGAATACCTTGGGTCTTTGGATTATTTTTAATTGTTTGAGTTGCTTCTAATCCATCCATTCCTGGCATCATATGATCCATGAAAATGATATCAGGCTGTTGCTCTTCTAGATAAATAAGAGCTTCTTCAGCACTTTCAACAGTCAGAGAAATAACGTTCATTTTCTCAAGTAGGCGCTGAAGCATAATACGAGCAGATCTTGAGTCGTCTACGATAAGGGCGTTTTTAATTGTCATTGTGTGCGTATCCTAGATCGCGCTGTAATCAGTCGCTGTTGAAGTTAGCATTCAGCAATAGTGGCCTGCTTGTAAACAATGGTCAATAGACTGTCACGCTAATAAATACGAAATAGGTCTCATTTATTGAGAAAAGTAATATAACTGGCGATTTCTTTCTAACAGAGCTGGCTGGCTCATTGCTAGGGCATTACAATGCAGTGGTTATGCTATTGTTAAATTAGTTGGATATATAGAAAGGACCTAGAAATCATGAGTAATGATGCAAAGCTAACCCAAAGTGCGGCGCTCTTTTCGGTTGTTATTGCTGCGATTCTGATTATCTCAAAAGGCATTGCTTGGATAAATACGGATGCTTCTAGTATTTTGGCTTCGTTTGCAGATTCGAGTTTAGATATTTTAGTATCATTAGTAAATTTCTTTGCTATTCGTTTTGCATTTTCTCCTGCAGACAAAGAACACCCTTTTGGTCACGGCAAGGCGGAGTCTCTTGCTGCATTAATGCAATCCGCGTTTATTTCTGGCTCGGCTTTTGTCTTACTTTTACACGCCGGCGAACGGCTAATTAATCCGCAGCCTATGGTGTCTTGGCACCTGGCAACTTGGATCATGTCGATATCACTCGTATTAACAATTATTCTGGTTCTTTATCAACGCTGGGTTTATAGCAAAACAGGTTCACTAGCTGTCAAAGCAGACTCTGCTCATTATTTTGGCGATATATTAGCAACAATAGCGGTTATCGTTGCCTTATTAGGTGCTCAGTGGAATATTGTGTGGCTCGACCCTGCGGTTGCCGTTCTCATTGTGATTGCGTTATTGAAAAGTGCGTTTGGTATTGCCAAAGAAGCACTGGATATGTTGATGGACCATGCATTAGATCCTAATGTCGTGGAAGCGATCGAAAGGATTGCTGCTGACAATACCTTGATCTTAGGCTGTCATGATATTAAAACTCGGCAATCAGGCAATACTCAGTTTATTCAAGTGCATCTGGATTTCGCTAGGGATGTTTCATTAATTGACGCGCACTCTGAAGGGGAGTGGTTAGTAGCGCAATTACTGAAAGAATATCCTCGTGCTGATGTGCTCATTCATCATGATCCTATTGATGGGACGTTGTGAGTGATTGATGAGATATAACTTTTTATCCTTCATCATTTTTTTATTAGCAAGCAATGTCAGTTGGGGTATTGAGGAGCAATATTTACACTCATTTGAGCAGCAAGAAGGCGGCGGAAATCAGGGTATTGAAGTCGATACAGTTCGTGAAGAAGAGCAAAGAACGATTAGCTTTATAGAGTACTCTCATGATTGGCTAAAAGAGTATATTGATAGCTTGTCTCATAATGTTGATGGCTTTTTTATTGATACATTTTTTGGTGACGATATCATTGACGATGATGTTGGTGGTAGTCGAGCGAAGTTATCATTCTTTACTCGGAGAGTGATAGGGCAGCCAGTTGATTACAACTACGGCATTAGTATTAAGTTGGTATTACCCAATACCAATGAACGTTTTAATCTTCTTTTTCAATCGACTGAGGAAAACGAAGATGAGCGAGAAAATAACCCCATAAATACTGTAGAAAATGTCGAGTATTCCACGGCATTGCGTTATGTTTTAAATGAGTCCGAACGCTGGAGAGCAAACTTTGATACCGGTATTCGCTGGGGTCTACCTCCAGACCCCTTTTCTCGATTTAGACTTCGACGATTTGCGTATTTTGATGACTTTAAAATTAAAGCAACGCAAACTTTTTTCTGGTCAGGTAATGATGGTATTGGCGAAAAATCGAGTTTTGAATTGAATCAACCCTTAAATATTGATCGATTATTAAGGTATTCGTTGAGTGCTCGATATTTAATGAATAATGATTTTTTTGAATTGAACTACGGTGTTTCGTTATTTCATGAGTTAAATGCAAAGGAAGTGCTAGCTTATTATTACCGTGCAGCAGGGGATACGGTTGGTAATGCGACGTTTAATAATTATGGTGTTGGAGTACGTTATCGACGTAAGATTTATCAAAACTGGGTATTTGCTGAAGTTAATCCTGAATTAGAAACGCAGAGTGAGAATGAGTACGACATTACGCCTGTTATCATGTTCCGTTTTGAGGCGCTAATCGGAGCCAGGCCTTAGTATTGTTAAGGCTAGTCTAAATAGTATGATCTCTTTATAGTAAGCTAAGGTCTCCTTTATTTTTGAAAAATAGTTATGAAAATTCTACAAAAACAAAGGAGAGCTAATAAGCGTATACTACTTATCTTCGAACATTCCAGCAAACAGGGGAGAGGTTAAATAACGCTCACCTGAGTCAGGTAAAATGACGACGATACACTTGTCTTTATTCTCTGGTTTATCCGCTTGTCGTAATGCTGCAATTAACGCTGCACCGCTTGAAATACCCGCGAGAATCCCTTCTTCTGACATCAAACGATGAGCCATTGCCATCGCTTCATCATTGCCTACCGTTTCAACTTCATCAACCAAATCAATATCTAGATTGCCAGGAATAAAGTTTGCGCCAATTCCTTGAATCTTATGGGGGCCCGGCTTGATGCTAAGACCCGCTTTAGTTTGGCTAATTAGTGGAGAGTCAGCAGGTTCTACCGCGACGCTGGTAATTGCTTTACCTTGGGTTTGTTTAATGTAACGGCTGACCCCAGAGATTGTGCCTCCTGTGCCGACGCCAGCAACGAAGATGTCTACGGTACCATCAGTATCTTGCCAAATTTCAGGGCCGGTAGTTTGCTCATGAATTGCCGGATTAGCAGGGTTTTCGAACTGCTGGAGTAATATGGCACTCCCTTTTGCCGAAGCCACCAATTCATTGGCTTTATCAACAGCGCCTTGCATGCCTTTGGGACCTTCGGTTAATACAACATTAGCGCCAAGTGCTTGCATAACTTTCCGGCGCTCTATGCTCATGGTTTCTGGCATGGTAAGAGTGACCGTGTAGCCACGAGAAACACCGGTCATGGCCAAAGCAATACCGGTATTACCACTGGTAGGTTCTATGATCTCCATTCCAGGCTTAAGAGTACTGTCTTTTTCTGCTTGCCAAATCATATTGGCACCAATTCGACATTTGACAGATTGAGCAGGGTTACGGCTTTCTAGCTTTGCGTACAGCTTAGTATGCTGAGTCAGCTTGCTGATACGGACGAGCGGTGTATTACCAATCGATTGAGAAATATCGTCAAAAACCTTCATTGTTCTGTTTCCTTTGTAAATTTTGGTAACTGGTTTGAGCTAATTATTGGCTAAATACATTATTATATTTAAAGCTATGTATCATCAGTTATATAAGAGTCTACACTGAGTAGGTGGGTGGCCATAACCCTTTTAGACCGAACATTTTGTATATTCAGCATCTGAATATCAGTCGTCAAGTGCATTAGGAGTATCTGTGGTTTCAACAACTCAATTGTTTAACGAGCAATTAGAAAAACTCGAACAGCAGATTAATCGTTATAAACAATTATTAGCTTCTGACCTCAGGGAACTAAAATTCCCTGAGGATATTGAGAAGAGTTATAACGAATACAGCAATACCAACTTTATGAAATCTTCACGGTTAATCCTTTCATTTGGTATTCTGCTCTATCTAGCCTTTGGGTTTTCTGATTTCGCATTAGGTGAAGAGCAGGCAGACACCCTTTGGTTAATACGAATTATTATTTCTGCCACTATGCTAGTTGGAATAACCCTATTGTTTAATCACAAAATGGTTAACTGGGTTATAGGGCTTACGACTCTAGGAATGACGGTCATTGGACTAAGCGTTGTTTTGTTCATTTACATGTTAGAAGAGCCCTACAGTTATGCTTATCACTTAGGTCTAGTCCCTTGGCAGGTTTTTATATTAATTTCATTAAGGTCTTATTTGAGAGCGATTGCAGTCAGTTCTTTGGCTGTTTATGTTTGTTATATATTCGTTGCTTACAGTAAAAGTTTTGCGCCTTATCAACCTGAAATTGATCGCTTAATTTATATCATGCTACCTCTTTTCACCATATTCTGGGGGCTGTTAATAGCGATGGGGATTTATTTGGGGTATCAGATTGAAAGATCTGCCCGGATTGATTACATACAAAACCGATTGCTAGCGATAGATGCTCAAAGATTAACGTTATTGAGTGAAGAGCTTCATTTACTATCAACAACCGATAGTTTAACTGGCCTTGCTAATCGTAGGCATTTTGAAAATTGTTTTGAATTGGAGTGGCGTAGAGCGATTAGAAATCAAGATTCAATAGCGCTGATTATTATTGATATTGATTATTTTAAGAAGTACAACGATCTATATGGTCATCAAGCAGGGGATGATTGCCTACGAACGGTTTGCTCATCTCTACAAACTTACGCCCAGCGTTCAGGTGAATTAGTTGTACGTTATGGCGGTGAGGAGTTTGTAGTTCTTCTACCTAGAATGACATTAGCAGGTGCTCAGCATATTGCTGAAAATATGTGCCAGAGCGTGCGAGAGCTTAATATTAGCCACGAGGATTCAAATGAAAAGAATGTCACTATCAGCCTTGGTGTCACGGCGATGATACCGAATATAAATGATGATGATGAAAGTCTATTACGAGATGCCGACCGTGCCTTATATCAAGCAAAGGCGAACGGCCGAAACTGCGTAGTCAGTATTTAGATAGGGCTTACGTGTGACCGGGCGGATTGAATCAGGGTTTCTTTTTGCAAGGATTCAATTTGCTTATCTTTATCTTGCCAAATCGTTGAAATCCAACTTTGGAATTCAGCTTTAAATTCAATATCGTTCTCATAATCCCCTTTACAAAACTCTTCGGGAATAGGGATTTCTCGAATGCGTACGATAACCTTAGGTACTTTCCCATGCATAAAATCAGCAAAACTGGGGGTGCCATTAGGATAGACAATCGTGCAATCTAATAAGGACTGAAACTTATCCCCCATCGCATTTAATGCAAATGCAAAGCCCCCCGATTTTGGATTCAGAAGGTGTTTATAAGGAGATTGTTGTTTTTCATGCTTACTAGGGGTTAACCGAGTTCCTTCAAAAAAATTCATCACGCTGGTAGGCATGTATTTGAATTTTTCGCAGGCTTTTTTGGTTGTTTCAACATCTTTTCCCTTCATCTCAGGGTGCTTCTCAAGGTAGCTTTTAGAAAAACGTTTCATGAAAGGGAAATCTAGAGCCCACCATGCTTGACCCATGATCGGTACGCGAATTAATTCTTGCTTTAAGAAAAATTTAAGAAAAGGTATTTTTCCATTTAGTACATGCTGCAATACCAATATATCGACCCAGCTCTGATGATTACTGGAAACAAAGTACCAACCTTTAGGGTTTAAATTATCTGGAAGCTCAATATCCCAAAGGGTATTTTGAGTTAGCTTCATCCAACCGCTATTACACGATATCCATGCACCAGCAATACTGCTGAAAATAGGGTCCATAACTTTACGGACCGCTATTTCAGGCAGAATGAACTTAATGGGTGTGAGTATAAAGAGAAGGGAACACCAAAAAATAACATTAATAAAGAGTAGACTGCTGGCTATTATTGCCGTTATTTTTTCCTTCATTTCATTCCCTATAACTTCAGTTGTTGTGCTTGTATCGACGTTAAAGCAATAGTGTATACAATGTCTTCGACCAATGCGCCCCTTGATAAGTCATTTACAGGTTTTCTTAGTCCTTGCAGCATTGGGCCAACACTAATCACGTGAGCACTTCGTTGCACCGCTTTATAGGTTGTGTTACCTGTATTTAAGTCAGGGAACACCAATACAGTCGCTTGGCCAGCCACTGGGCTATCAGGGGCTTTGCTTTTCGCAACAGAAGCGGTTGTGGCCGCATCATATTGTAAAGGGCCATCAATAATTAAGTCAGGGCGTAGCTCTTTAGCAATCGCAGTAGCTTGCTTCACCTTTTCAACGTCACTGCCCGTACCGGAAGCACCGGTCGAATAGCTAATCATTGCTACTTTAGGTTCAATACCCATAGCGAGTGCAGAATCAGCACTTTGAATGGCAATATCGGCTAACTCTTCAGCATTTGGATCTGGATTTACGGCGCAATCGCCATAAACTAGAACTTGCTCTGGTAGACACATGTAGAAAACAGACGATACCAATTTAGCCCCAGGAGCTGTTTTAATCAGCTGCATTGCTGGGCGAATGGTATTGGCCGTAGTATGAATAGCCCCAGAAACTAGGCCGTCAACATGGTCCAATGCCAGCATCATTGTGCCTAATACAACATTATCTTCTAGCTGAGCGCTGGCCATCGGCGCGGTAAGGTTCTTATGTTTACGCAGCTCAACCATATCTGGAACATAATCTTCACGAATATCATCAGGTCCCATGATTTCTAAACTAACAGGCAACTCAATGCCCTGAGCTTCAGCAACTTGCTGAATGATTTCTGCACGACCTAATAATATACACTGGGCAATTCCACGTTGCTGGCAAATAGCCGCAGCTTGAATTGTTCGTGGCTCTTCACCTTCCGGTAAGACGATTCGCTTGGTATTTGAACGAGAACGCTCAACCAATTGAAAGCGGAATGCAGCAGGACTAAGGCGCATTGCATGAGGCGCGTTTATGGCGGTTAGTAGCGCTGGTACATCAATATTTTCAGCAATATGAGCACGAATAAGGTCAATGCGCTGTAAGTCATCTTCAGGTACTGCGGTATTGATATCGTGAAGCTGACTAGCACACTCAAAGGTATCACTTTCAGTAGACAGTATTGGTAGGCCGTTAGTGATTGCTTTCTGGCATAAGCGTAAAACATCGTCTCCCGGTAATAGTCCACCCGTCAGTACTAATCCTGCTAATGGAGTACCATTGGTTTCCGCCAGTGCGCAAGCCAAAATGATGTCGTCTCGATCTCCAGGAGTCACGATCAGTGTTCCTGCCGTCAATCTATTTAACATATTAGGCAAAGTACGAGCACATAAAGTGATTGTTTTTACGCGTCGCTCGGCAAGGTCTCCCGAATTAATGGTATTAGCTTGCAGCTGACGTGCAATGTCGAGAGTTCTTGGACTAATTAAATCACGCTGCCAAGGAATCGTGCCTAATAATCGACAGTGTTCCAGCTCGATTTTAGGTGCTTTTGCTAAACGTTCAGCATCACTTTCATCTGAGTTAGACAGCATGAAGTGAGATTGTGTTGGCGTACCGTATTTATTAATAATAGCGCCAATAATATTACCATTGTCGAAACCACCAAAAATGGCGGCGTTGAGATTAATATCCGCTTGAATTTCGCTTAACGTGCGCTCTTCAGCACTGCTCACCAAAATAATATCGGCATTAAGTGCTTTGGCCATTTCAGCATTAATTTTAGCGGTATAAGGTTCGCTTCTATCAGGAACCAATCCTTCTACAATAGTAACTTCCGTACCGGATGTGGCAATGTGGTGTAGACCCACTAAATCTTCTAATAAGCGATCGGTTTGCCCCGTGCTAATTAGCTGTTGAGCTTGCTTTAGCGGCATTGGCTGCGGCGGTGTTAACGGATAAGTCTGCTTAACCATTTGTGTTGAACGTTCAACTTCACCTTCGATATAAGGAGCAACAGGCTTAAAAAAAGACGCCTTAATGCCTTGGGTATCTAAAGCGTGAAGGAGTGCGATGCTGATACTATTAAGGCCACTGTGTAGGCCCGTTGGCGCGATAAAAATATTAATCATTGTTGCATAACTCGTAGCAGTCTTGGGCGATCATTAGTTCTTCGTTGGTAGAGATAACCATAACTTTAGGGCTATTAATTTGGCTGATAATGCCTTGTTCGTTACCGGCTTGCTTGTTTAGCTCTGCATCAAGGGTTATTTGAGCATTGGGCCAGAAATCGATAATTCGCTGTCGAATGGACGTTGCGTGCTCACCAATTCCGCCCGTGAAGACCACGGCATCGATGTTGGCTAAAGAAGTCGATAGGGCGCCTAACTCACGGGCAATACGATAACAAAAAGCATTAATCGCTTGGCTGGCCAACTTATTTCCGGCTTCTTCTTCCGCTAATAGTGTACGCATATCATTGCTACAGCCTCCTGATAAACCCAGTAAGCCGCTCTTTTTATTAAGGCTGGTCATGATATCTTCAATGCTGGCATTCTCAGCTTTCATCATGAACTCGATAAGACCTGGGTCAACGCTGCCACAGCGCGTGCCCATAATTAAGCCATCCAGTGGGGTTAAGCCCATGCTGGTATCGATACTTTTGCCATTTGATATGGCGCTTGCACTACAGCCATTTCCTAAGTGAGCGCATAAAAAATTGAGCTCAGCTTCGGGTTTGTCTAATTGCTTAGCGCAGGCTTCTGTAATGTAGCGATAACTGGTGCCATGGAATCCATATTTACGAACGCCGTGATCTTTATACCAGTCTTGAGGCACAGCATAGAGATAGGCATGCTCAGGCATAGTTTGATGAAATGCGGTATCGAATACGGCCACTTGCGGTAATTGAGGCAATAACTTCTGACACGCTTCAATACCAAGCATATTTACGGGGTTATGCAGGGGCGCTAGATGATTCAATTTTTTTAGCGCAGCAATATTCTCGTCATTTAATAAAGTAGATGCAGAGAATTTTTCGCCCCCGTGTACAACTCGATGGCCAATGCCTGTCAAAGAATCGAGAATTTTCCATTCGGCTAGCAATAAAGCCAGCTTATCTAGCGCTGCTTGGTGCCCTTGGTCTGTAATAAAAGCTTCACCCTTGTGTAAGCCCGACCAGTTTATGGTCGGCTGAGCTTCATACAAGCGTTCGGCTAGACCGTTGATCAAAACGCTTTGCTGTGACATGTCGAAGATTGCAAATTTTATAGAAGAACTGCCACAGTTAAGGACAAGGATATTAGAACTGCTCATGATGGGCCTTAATGAAATACCGGAATATTGAAGAGGGCCATCTTAAACTAAAACGATGGCCTATTTGGCGCTGTTTTAAAACAAGCTGATTCATATCAACTTGGCTGCGTTTATATTAGTTTGAATGCATTGCCGGACGTAACGTACGTTCAATTTGCTTAAGAATGAATAACGTATTATTACTCGCGACTTCGGGTAGCTTCCCTAGACTGAAGCGAACGCCGTAATGATAATCGACCTCTTTGCCGTCGTAGCGCACAATTTCAGCCGGTAGCTGACGAACATTGTGGAATTCACTCAAAATAGTCACTTGTATGCGCTGGCCAATTTTCAATTTTAATGGCGTCGTGATTGCAGCACCCCCAGCAGCGAAATTAGTCACGAGTGCCGGATGCTTTTCTTTTTTAAGGCCAAACCAAAATCTAGGGCGTAATTCAAATTTCAAATTGGCCCCTTGGTAACGATTACTAAATCGACGTTCTTTGGTGATCAAGCTTAACCCTTCCCTGTATTGGCTGAAGATTGCTGTTCGTTTTGGCTATTCTCCATTGCAGGAGCACTAGAGGAATCGAAACGGCTTAATTTATTATAGCGGATCATGCTTTGTATTTCCTTTACGTACTCTTCGCCACGCTCAGAATATCCGATCAGTCCTTGCGCAAGTACTTCACCACTTACGGCCTGGTTATTATCAATGGCTTGCTGGCGTAATGTTCTTAACAGCTCGTAAGTAGGGTGGCTGTTGAGGTTGCGAATATAGCTTTTCACGGAGTCATAGGGATTGTCGAAGCTAGCGACTTCATGATTTGCACCGCTATTGCGGCTGTTCGGAACGATGCCGCAACCTTTACTGAAGCACCATTGGCCAAAAAAATTGTTACCTTCTTTTGCGAAGCGGCTGGTTCCCCAAGCAGACTCATTGGCTGCTTGTGCTAATACTAGAGCTGCTGGAATTGTATTTACTTTTACCATTAAGGCTTGAACTTGTTGTTCGATAGGCAGCTTCGTATCAACTCGATAGGTTTTTAATAAAGCCACCAGATTTTCAGATTGATTGCTATTGAGTGATGTTAATTGTGCTTGAATATCGAGTAGCTGTTCACGTTGCAGGATTACGTCTGCATTCGCTTTTATAATTAATGGATTCAAATAAGCAAAGAAATTAGCTTTCTTTTCACTGACGCTGATCTTAGGCAGCTGATTCTCTTCTGTTTTGGGCTGTGGAATTGCGCCGGATTGATCGCAAGCACTTAAAAAAAAGACAGAGGATATAAATAGAGCTGTTTTAAAGGGGCGTAAGATATTCAAGCGTTCATCTCTCAATAGTGGACATAATGGTAATTAAGTTAATTTTAGTGGCTTATTAAAAAAATTAAAGTCTTATTACCGCTGGTCGATGTTATTAATTATAAAGTTAATACTTGTTCATAACGTAACTGAACGGTATAAGAGTGTAAAATTATTTTAATTAATTGTTAGTCTAAGTAACTTGAGGGTAAGTATGGATACTGAACCATTAATACTGGTTGCAGATAAGGGTCTTAATAATCAAGCATTATTAGGCGATCTGTTAGCTTCAGAAGCACCAGTGACATCTATCGTTCGTGATACTCAGCTTGATTTTTGGTTGTTGCAAGAAACTGAAATTTTACCCAGCTTATTAATCTTGGATTACGAGTTTTTTCAGCAGCGCACTCAAAATTTTTGTCAGCGATGGTTAGCTCATCCTTTAATGCGCCAAGTGCCGATCCTGATAACCGGCAGAGCAGATGAGGATATTGAGTTGTTTGCTCTAACCTGTGGCGCAATTGATTTTTTAGCCAAACCTTTCAGACCTATTCTTACGCTTGCACGAGTAAAATTACATCTGTCACAAGTCAAAGAGCATAGACGTTTATCATCACTTTCTATGACAGACGGCTTAACACAGATTGCTAATAGACGTTACTTTGATGAGTTCTATAATGCTGAGTGGCGACGAGCCTGTCGAGAGCATGGCACATTAGGCTTGATCATGATGGATATTGATTATTTCAAAGCTTTTAATGATCATTATGGACACTTGCAGGGGGATGAATGCTTAAAGGCTGTGGCACAGCAATTAAGAACAGCAGTGCAGCGTCCACGTGACTTCGTCGCTCGCTTTGGGGGTGAGGAGTTCATCGTTTTATTGCCAAATATTCAGCCAGAAGGGGTTCGGGTTGTTGCCGAACGTTTACAGAGTGTATTAGCCAACTTAATGATACCTCATGCCTATTCGAGTGCGAGCTCGCATGTATCTTTAAGCATGGGGCTATCTTGGTGTGAACCCGATAATGAGTTTCGACCCGATCAGCTAGTAGCCGCGGCCGACGAAGCGCTATACAGTGCCAAAGACAGTGGCCGTAATAATTTCAGTGCGGTGGTTGTTGTTGAAAATCAACCCGTTTTTCAAGCGGGTTAATGGCCAAAAAATCAATTCCTTATCGTGGTAGCGTATATATTTTGAAAGTTGCTACTTAGTTAAGGCGACGATTAATTGATGTAATAAAGCATTCAACCGAATAAGTGTTGATTGTCGTCGGACTTGCTTAGGGACGCGTTGCTGAAACAAGGTTAGTGCTTGCTTTAGAGCTTCTTGACTGACAGAAATCACTTCATAGTCAAAGTGATGGTCTTGCACACTCACCTTACTCATTTCAATGAACTCAGTATTTAAAATGCTGGTTAGATTATAAACTTGGTCTTTATCATCACAGCTATTGGCTTCCCAATAAGCATCGTCTAAAACTTTACTTAAATCACATATTATTTCGATAGCTTCTGCAAAACTAATATTATTCACAATAAATCTCTAATGGTTATTGAACATAGCTTAAGATTAGCAGAGATCTATTTCTTTCGACGAATGTAGAGCGTTTTATTCGCTTTTGCGACAATGTCGCCT
>Ga0105348_1000321_pt1 | contig 35675 bp, 34 predicted proteins | sample EN8Hudsemesocosm_2_FD_83504 | JGI IMG/M metagenome (GOLD analysis project Ga0105348, IMG submission 83504) | Methane-oxidizing microbial communities from mesocosms in the Hudson Canyon - EN8C Hudson Canyon | ecosystem: Environmental > Aquatic > Marine > Cold seeps | place: Hudson Canyon... | reverse complement strand
TTTTCCATTCTTGTACCTGAATTTTAAAGGTTACATGGGCATTGGTTAGGTCGGTTAAGATATCAACGTTTTGCTCCACTAAAGCGAAGTTCTTGGTTGTTGAGTCATGAAAGCTAGACAGTTCATTGACTGCTTTCCAGCTTAATAATATAAGTGATAAAGCCACTAGAAGCCCTAGTATGAATACTTTGGATTTCAAGCTTAATTTCTCTAACATGTTGTTTCCCCTGTTCTTAAATTGACATTTAGCAGCTAGTTTTTATTGCAATTCAGCTTCTACTAAATGGGCTAACTCTTTAGGTGACAATGTTTTTTCTGCATCTAATAAAACAATGAATTCCTCGTCTTTTTTTGCGATGCCTTGAATAAACTCTGCTCTTATTTTTGCGCCAAAAGCAGGGGCATCTTCAATGTTACTGGATGAGATATCGATAACCTCATTGACTGCATCGGCAAGTAACCCTAGTACACAATGCTGTTCACTGCTTTGCAGTTCAATAACGATGACACAAGTTCGTTTATGGATGGTTATTGCTTCTCTCCCTAGCCGAACGCTAAGGTCTATAACGGGTACTACTTCGCCACGCAAGTTGATTACACCTGAAATAAATTGTGGCATTAAAGGAACTTGTGTTACACCAGCATACTCAATAATTTCTCTGGTTTGATGTAGGTCCATACCAAAGTGCTCATCTGCAATGGTAAAAGTTAAAAACTGGTTTGAGTTTTCCTTAGCTGCTGATGAGCTTTCATCTTCAATTTCATTATGTAGCGTATTTTTCATTGTTAAAATGCTCGCGCTTGTTTTCAAATTAATTTTGTTTTTTGTTTGATATCATTATTTTTCATTAGGACTTATATCTATAGCATCAGCTTTATTATTGGCTTCGTTAGTTATTGCAAGCTCAATAAGTTGCGGGATATCTAGAATAAAAGCGATATCACCGTTTCCCAGTAAACTGGAACCGCCGATACCTTTTAATGCCTTGAAAATTGGTCCTAATGGTTTTACTACGGTTTGAATTTCACCATGAAGTTTATCCACGGCGATACCTGCCACATCGTTACCAAACTGAACAATAACTAACTCTTTCTTGGTAGGTGTTTGTGCTAGTGCACCAGCAACCGAGACTTCTAAACTGGGTGTTAGGTTAAATATCTCAGTCATGTTTAGATAAGGGATCATATCGCCGCGTAAGTTGATGCAGTGACGACCTTTAATGTCTTCATGGTTAGCGAGGTCAATACACTCAATAATTGTTGCTTGGGGAATAATAAAGTGTGTTGACTTTGCCTCAACATGAAAACCATCGATGATTGCTAGAGTTAGTGGTAACCTAATTTTAAATTCAGAGCCAACACCCTCTTTTGAGTCAATATCAATGCTACCTTGCAGCGCTTCGACATTACGTTTAACTACATCCATACCAACACCACGACCAGATAGATTGGTAACTGCTGCTGCGGTAGAGAAGCCGGGGTGGAAAATGAGGTGGTTGAGCTCATTATCAGATAATTGAGATTCAGGGTTAATGATGCCTTTTTCAATTGCCTTTTCTCGAACCCTTTCCTTGTTAATACCATTTCCATCATCACTAATGGCGATAACAATATGGCCAGCTTCATGGTAAGCCGAAAGCTTTAGTTGTCCTTTAATGTTTTTATCTGCGGCTTTGCGATCTTCAATAGATTCTAGTCCATGATCCATTGCGTTTCGGACAATATGGGTGAGTGGATCACCTAATTTTTCTACCATTAAGCGGTCTAGCTCAGTATCAGCACCTTCAATCGTTAACTCAACTTCCTTGCCTAACTCTTGAGCAGTGTCCCTTACAAGTCGTTTGAAGCGTTGGAAGGTTCCGCCAATAGGTACCATTCTTAAATTTAGTGCGGCATCGCGAATTTGGTTAGTAAAGTTGTCAAAGTCATCAACAGCTTCGATAAGCACGGGGTTGTTAGTTTTTTTGGAGAGTAGCTCAATTCGCTGTTGGTTAATCACTAACTCTCCAATAAGGTTTATTAAATGATCTAATCGATTTGAGTCGATTCTAATTTGCTTGCCTTCTGAAGCCTTACTCTTATTTTGCTGCTGCTTAGTTAAGGCTGCACTAATAACTTCTTTAGATACTTTATGTTGCTCAGTAAGTAGCTCACCTAACTTATGATTGGATTTAGGCTCTTCTGCATTAGAGTTTTCATGGCTTTGAGAAGCTAATGCTTGTTCAAGAGAATGTTTTGTTAATGAACCACAGTTTACAAGAATATCACCAAGCCTTTGATTTTCTTCTGGGAGTTTTTCTATTAAATGTAGGTAATCATCAATCTTTGCGCTTGGGGGTAAGATGGTAATATTTGAGTCATCTTGAACAAACATGAAGGTGTTTTCAATTTCTTCTAATGAAGCTTCAGACTGAAGGGCTATTTCATAAGCAAAATATAATGCTTCAGCATCGTAGTTTTTGGTGTCTGGGAAGTTATCTACTAATGTTTCTATATGCTTGATTTCACCAAGGCTCGTTAAAAACTTAATAAATGATAACGGGTCCATGCCATTTTTTAAGCAATCAGCTGAAAGTCTTAATGAAATATGCCAGCAGTTATCATTTTCGTTTTCTAATTCGGCTGATGAAGTTTCTTTATTTTCAGTTTCGAGGTTTTGACTATTTTGCGTACTACCACTTTCCTCATCACTACTGGTCCAAGGCGAAAGCGCCTCGAGTAAATCTTTGCCAATATTTTGTAACTCTGATTGAGCGTTAAACTCTTCCAGATTAACACTGACTAATTTTTGAATATGATCTCGACATTTGAAGAGTATGTCGACTAAGCTTTTTTCTAAGGTTATTTCATTATCTCTTGCCCTATCTAATACATTTTCTACAACATGGGTAAAGTTAACAATATGGTCTAACCCAAAAATTCCAGCTGAGCCTTTGATGGTGTGAGCTGAACGGAAAATTTCATTCAGTAGCTCATCATTGCATTCACCTTCATCAATTTTTAAAAGCACATTTTCCATTAACTCTAAATGTTCTTGAGCTTCAACGTAAAACGTTTGTAGAACTGCATCTAAGCTCATTGTGCTTGCTCACTTTTTTGAGAGGAAATACTGTTGAACTCTTCAAATTCAACAAAGTAGCGATTGAGTTGAAATAAATTACTGTAATCAGAGAGTGCTTCTCCGAGGCTTTCTATTTGGTATTTACTCTGTTGGGCATTAATTATTTTTATTAGCATGATTAATAGTTGCACACCTGCAGTATCAATTTCAGTGACTTTATTTAGTTTGATGGTGGTAAGCTCTTTTACTTTAATATCCTGAAAGTACTCTTGGTAAACAGCCATAGCGCAATATATTGTTAACTCACCGGAGATACATATTTCAGTGCTGTTATTGCGTTTTTGTGTGATTTTTATTTCAGCCATATTCCTCAACCATTAATAATTTGAGCCACCCTGGCTGTTATTTCTAAATGAGTTACGTTAGGTAAGCATAGAAACCGCTTGTAGCATCTGCTCTGGTTTGAATGGCTTTACCATCCAAGCTTTAGCGCCTATGGCTTTACCTTGCTGCTTCATATCGTCAGAGGCTTCTGTGGTTAACATAATTACCGGGGTAAATTTATAGGCAGGCATTTGCTTTATTGCTTTGACCATGTCAATGCCTCCCATATTTGGCATATTGACATCAGAGACAATAAGATGAAATTTTTTACCATCTAATTTACTTAAGCCATCTTTACCATCTACTGCTTCAACTACCTCGTAGCCTGCGCCTTTTAAGGTTATTGATACTACTTGTCTGATACTTGCTGAATCATCAACGATTAAAATTGTTTTACTCATTATTTTACTGCCACTTATAAGGTTTTTTAGCGTTAAATAAGCCTTTAAAAGAAGGTTATTTCATCATTTTTGTTATCTTTTGTTTGTTCACTTCCATCATGAACAGCTACTTGCTCTAATGTTGTGTATGTTTGCTTGATGTTTGCCATCCATTGATTGATATCAACAGGCTCTATCGGAATACCTTGACTCAAGTTGTATTGACACTTCTGATAATTTGGCGCCAGCTTGTGCATATCATCAAAAACATGACCAAGTATTTGGCTGACTCTATCTTGAAATTGCAATGAAACTAATACGTCGTCTATGGCTAGTTGAACCGTACTATTTTCTTGCTCAAGCTGATTGGCACTAAGTATTATTTTCTCACCTGCCACACTATAATCATCAATGACTTGTTTTATTGTCTCTTCAGCCGTGTTTATAATCAGTGCGTCTTGCTCAGTAAACTCTTGAGTTTTATTTAGCGTGTTTTGCAGGGTATCGTTAACTTGTTCAATGGTTTTAGTTATACGAGCGCCAGTTTCACCTGAGCGGGTTGATAGAGTTCTTACTTCATCGGCAACCACAGCAAACCCTCTGCCAGCCTCACCAGCTCGAGCCGCTTCAATCGCAGCATTTAAGGCAAGTAAATTAGTCTGTGATGCTATTCCTGCAACTTCATCGCCCATTTTTGAAAGCTCTTCGGCAATGGCTGATAAATTATTAATCTCACTTAAAATTTGGTCGCGACCCACCATGGCATCATGCAAGGATTGGATTATGGCGTTTAAGGACTGTTCAGATTGGCTGATAATATGTGTTAAGCCGCTTTCGCCACTCATATCACCCGAAGTTTCTTGTGACGTTTGAATTGCTTCGGCTAATTGATCTTTTATTTGAGCGAAATTTGTTGCTAGCTGATTTATATTGTCATCTCCTTGTCCGCGTGCAAGTGAGGTTTGACCCGCCCATACTTCTATAATTTGATGTGCTAACGTTAGGTATTGCTCTAAATGTGTATTGTCCTGAGCTTCACTCTCGTTAGCTTGTTCAGCATCTACTTGTGCTTGCTGATTGGCTTTCATTAATTCTTTTAGGAAGTAATAACAACTGTAACTTGAAGCAACAACAATGACGCCAAGAAGTGTTGCAAATACAAAATCCTGCTCCGTATCTATCAGAGCAAGCACAACCGAAATTGCTAAAACTGCAAGACTAATATTTATTCTTTTTTGAACATCCACAAGCATTATTGCCCCTTCAGGAGTGATTAATAATTAACAATTAACGTAAGCTTTTATGGTTGGTGAAAAAATGAGGAAAAATGTACGATAAAAATCTCGTTAAAAATTTACGCTATGAATTAGCGTAGACAAGGAATTTCAATAAAACAAGAAATGTGGATAGACAAGCTAAGTATTTGGTGAAATTAACTATTGTCCTAGAGACAGCGTTATTTAAAGCACCTCTGTGCAAGTGAAAGAAATTAACAAACCATAGCCAATAGACATTAAAAGTGGGTATAATTATTTATGTTTACTTTTATTAGAATCTTGAAGGTAAAACGCAGTCTTGGATGAATATACTGCTCGTGTTGCAAGATGCTTTTTACCTTAAATCATCACCACAAGGATCTCCCTTTTGATTAAAAAACTTATTCTACCTTCATTCCTTACTCTGTTGGTTCAAGGCTGCGGAGGCAGTTCAGCAAGTACACCTGAAGTTCCTGTAGAGCCTATTGAGTATACTTTTTCATTAACTTCTCAGTTAACAAACGATTGTGATATTAGTAGTGCTTTTAGCGAGGTGGAATTATTGCTTCAAGATGACACTTGGCAAACACTTCAAAGGTATAAAGCTGATGAAAATGGCGTTATTAGCTTTACCACTACAGATGAGTTTATAAACTACACCTTAGTAGCCAAAGATCAGAAGGGTAGTGAAGCAGAAGGTTTAAACGTTGTTAGCTTTTATCAAGCAAGTAGTGCAACACCTGCGCATTACCAAGCACAGTTTGACAATTCACTTGATAACTCAAGCTGTGAATGTGTTTCCCAAGATTTAGAATTATCACATCGCCCATTTGCCAATCAAGCATCGGTGACTAGCTCTTTAAGTTTTGAAAGCTGGAAAATAATTGATGAAAGCCATACACGATTTGAAGGGGTGACTGTTTGTCGTGAAATTGATGGCAATTGGCCGATGCATTCCTTTTCCGTGCTAGGTACAGATGCTAACCAAAAAGAGATTGCTGCTGGTGAGTTTATTGACGACTTTAGTGATGTTTCTTGGTCGTTAGCTGCTTTCCAAGTGGCTGATACCGCAGATTTAGCCGCGTCACACCAAGGCTTTATAACTAATCAAATCATCGCTAATACCAAACACTTTTTAGCAGAAGTTGTTGAAGATGACGAAAGCTTATTGATATTTGATACGCATAGCTATATCAGTGAAGCTTTTTATCAATCAAAAGCAAGCGTTACTTTTGATGAAAGCAGCTCTATTTTTGGCAGTTCTGTTATTAAGACTCACCATCAAATAATTTCTTCGAATGCGCAAGAATCATTTTCGGTTAAGGCGAGCGAACAAAAGCCAGCAATTGATGACAGAAACTTCTCTGAAATAAAGTCTGATGGTAGCTACGACTATAGTGCGGTTTCTGGTTATCCTATGGCCAAGATAGCATTTACTTTTACCGCGTACGATCCTGAAACCAAGCTGTTAATGCCAGCTAAATGGACATCATACGGACCAGAAAAAGGCATGCTAGCCATAAGTGCACCACTTACTGGTTATGAAGATATCATTAATATTGATACCGATAAGAAAGCCACCGATGTACGATTAATTAACAGTATCATTACTAACAACTATCAAGATTACGTTAAGTTTTACCAAGGTTTTGGTGAGCGTGCTATGACAGATGATTTTGTTAGAAATTTGAATGAAGTTGAAGTGAGCATTAAGCTTAACTAACTTAATTTCTGTCATTAAATCATCAAAAAAGCCTGCGATAGCAGGCTTTTTTTCATCTATTACCTCGAGTAGAAGTTACACAAGATTTACTCTTCAATAAAACGAATTGTTCCAGGATTTAACGTTGTGCTTAAGCGGCTAATTCGCTTAGCGTTTGTGCTAGTGTCAATAATATCTACACCGGGTGCAGTTGGATCTGCAACACTAACCCATAAAAAGTTTGCAGCATCTAAGCCAATGAAACCTATATTTTCACTACCCGAGTCTGCGATATTACTCGCCGAAATAGCCCCTGTTGTAGGATTAAATTCATAAATAGATGCGACTTCATGGTAGCTTGGTGTGAATATAGCTTGGCTAGCATAGAAGTACGCTTTTTCAGGTGAAACTACAACACTTGCTTTAATAAAGCTTGCGGTATTGCCTTCAATATCACTTGCGTTGAGTACCTGACGAACACTGTAGTCACCGGTATTAATTTCTTCAATGCGACTTAGTGATAAATCAAATGAACTATAACCGTTTCTTGTGGTTACAAATATTTTATCTGCATTTGCTACTAAACTATGTTCAAGTGGGTTAACGCCGGTTAGTGGGATGCCTTTTACACTATCTTCTGCGTTTGCATTTGTTTCAATTTCTTCATCATTTGTTGTATCAAATACGGCTACATAAGCGGTTCCAGCATTATAGGAATCATCTTGTCGTTGCATGGCTATATATAACTTACCATCATTAATAACTGCTGCTGAAGGGCTAGGTGTACCATTGGAATTATCTGGGTGAATATAGCCTGTTAGGTCTAACTCACCAATTTTAAACTCTTCACTGTTACTTGCCTGAGGGTTAACAACCCAAACTTTACTTGAACCATAACGGAGCAAATAGGCTTTAGTTTCATCTAGTGATACTAAAGCATAAGGGTTACGGCTGGTAGAGTCTTGTGCATCTTGAGTTGAAAACGACCAAAGTGGGTTGTCACGACTTGCAACGTCACTAGCATTATATTTAGTGACAGTATCAATAAAGAAACGACCAATGTGAAAAACATCGCCTTTGTAACTACTTAAGGTGTAGTCAGAAGCGTCTTTTACATAGTAACCAGAAGCAACCTGTTGAGTGTTAGCGTCAAGGTAAGCAACCTCTGAATTTGAGTAATCAGGTGCAACAGTTTGTACCGCAGCAAGTGATGGCGTATCTTTGACATCACCTACAGTGATGCTTATTGCAAGCTCAGAGCTAAGTGCTCCTTTACCGTCGTCAGTAGCAATAACAGTTACTTCAAAAGGTCCAGTTTCGCCATTATCAAAATCAGGAGCGACTTTAAAGCTTAATTCTCCAGACTGATCTATGGTAAATAATTCAGTTGCTGCTTCATTTAAGCTGAAAGTAATATTGTCATTATCAATGTCTGTGGCTATGTACTGCCCAACTAGTAAAGTGTTTTCTGCTACTACAGGCATTAAATCACCCGCTAACAGAGGTGCGGTATTTTTATCGTCAGAATCACAGGCAGCTAATAGCGTGGCACATAAAGCCGCACTTAACGGTAATAATTTTTGATTGAACTTGGGTAACATTTATATATCCTCGATTGAAAATTTTAATTGTATGCTTCGACCCTGAGCTGGGCGATTAGCGAGATCTTGATACTGTTTATCAAATAGGTTGGCGCAAATTAAGTTAATTCGGTAGGACTTAACTTGCCAATGTATAGATACATCAGAAACAATGCGGTCTGCGGGAGTACCACTTTTATTTTGTTGCTGATTACTTTCAAATTGATTGCTGCGATTAAAATATAATTCTTTATCAATACTGCTCTTTATTTTGAATTGCCATGCATCATTAAGTTGGTAGTTTATGGCCGCGCTATATTGTTGATGGTAAATGCCTGGCAGTCTTTTATTATTAAAAGCAACATATTCTGATTGAGTATCGCTATCAATAAGGTGAGCTTGTAGTGCTATGGATAATGAGGAAGTTATTTGACTCCCAGCCTGTAATTCAAAGCCTAAAAGCTCGGCATTACTTACATTAGAATAACTGCCTGTGCCGCTAGAGTTAAAAATAGCGACGATAGAGTTTTTGATTGATTGTTGGTAAATCGAAGCTGAAGCATTAAAGGGGACTTCTACAATTTTATTTTGGTAATTTATTGATAAAGAATAAGTTTGAGCTTCTTCTGGTAGCAAGTTTTCATTACCTTTAAAGGCTCCTCTATCGCCAAATAATTCATAAAGGGTTGGGGTTCTGACACCGTTACTCCAATTGACCGACGTTTTTAAGGTGGCCTCACCATAACTTAAACCTAGCTCTTGAGTATTATATTTTGCTTTAGATTGCTCAGTATTGGCGCCTGTTTGATTAAGGGCAACATTACTATTATCTTCATGTAACTGATTTAGTAAAATATAACTAGTGAAGGGCAGTCCTGTACCTTGCCATGTTAAGCGAGCGCCGAAGTTAATTTGATCTTGTATCGCTTTGATATCACAAGCACTGATACCATTGCATTCATTTGGTTTACCATTTTTCATACTAAAAGAAGCGAATGTTTGTTGGCTGCCATTTAAAAAAGGGCTGAAAGTGACATTGTTAAAATTAAAACTTGGCTTGAATCCTAGGTGTTGTTTATCTGTCTGATAGTCATAAGTATCTTGTTTTGATTGGTAGGGACTATCTAAGTAAAGTTCGTTCTTGTTGTCGTGATAATATTCTAATTCGACGTTTTCAATATAGTTAATATCACTTAGCCAATTGTACTGTAGGCCATAACGCAAGCTATCCATTTCAATATTTGAGCTATTTTCTGGCGAGTTGTTTTGATAATTAGCCAGTGCTTTATTTTGTTGGCTGTAGGTTAAATTTAACCGCAATTGATGTTGTTCAATTTCAGCGCTGTCATTAATGAATAGTGATAACTTTTCAAAACCATTATTTTTTAGTGGTTCGATGATCGACTCAGAAGGATTATCAAAACTTTGCGGTACTGTATACTCATAGTCATTGTCACTGGTTAAGTAAGTACCGCCAATGGCTAAACTGTGATATTTAAAAGCTGTGTTTTTGAGTAAACTGAGCTCTTGATAACCAAAAGAGCCCGCTGAAAAGCTTAACTTTTGAGTATCATCACTTGGGTTATAAGTATTGATCCGTATAACTCCGCCAATAGGGGTTGAACCTGTACCTATCGCTTGATTTTTACTGATCTCAATACTTTCTATTTGCTCGGTTGGTATCTGGTTTAAGTCAAAACTGCCAAACTGACTGTCATTAACTAATTGCCCATCAATATAAAACTGAACTTGCTTACTACTTGAGCCACGAATTGAAATTGATACAGGGTTACCAATGCCGCTTATCTGTCTTATTTGTATACCATTAACTTGGCTTAATACATCCGATAAACTTTGAGAAGAGTCAATAAAGTCTTCCCGTCGAAGTATCTGATAGTTGCTATTGGCGAACTCTTGACTATTAACAACTTCAATAACTTCTAGGCTTTTTTCTTGCTGATCATTACTCGCAAAAACAGCAGTGGTACTAAGTAAATCAACTACAGTGATCACTGTCATAGCTTTAATAAAAATAGGAGTGGTTAAATGCATAGCTATCATTTATGACTTAGTTACCACAGTGTTAGCTTTTGTCAGTAATAGCTGGCGAGTATGATCAATATCTAGACACAAATCTTTTAATGCCTTAAGGCTTCTCAGTGTCATGCGATGCACAGCATCAGCATCTGGTTGAATTATTTGCTTGTTCGCTACTGCTGGAATTATTGGCCAGTCTTGCCAGTTAAAGCCTTCACGCTCTTTTTGGTTTATTGATAGCGGTTGGATAATTAGCTGTACTGAAGCAGGCAATACTTGTTCAACGCTAATTTGTGGGTAAGGCGTCAGAACATGTTCGAATGGGTTGTTTACTTTGCAAATATTGAGGAACTGTTGTGGCCAACTGTCTTTTGCTACCGTGGTTAATGGTCGTGACCAAAGCTCGTAAAAGCCTGTTATTTCTGTTTTATTTTTATATAACTTGGTGATATGAGCTAGCTCTTTTTCAAATTTTTTGGCGACTTGTTCACCTTGCTGAGTATGGCCAGTTAACTGAGCAAACTGTCTCATTTCTTTAGCAATATCTTTAAAACTATTTGGTTGGGAGTAAACAATAGTAAAACCAAGCTGCTTTAGCCGTGCTAAGTCATCACTCGGGTTACCACTTTTCCAAGCAATAATTAAATCCGGCTGCAGTTCAATCACTCTTTCAATTTGCAAGCGTACATAATTACCTATTCTCGGGATTTTTTTCGCTTGCTCAGGATAGTCAGCATGGGCAGTGGTACCAATTATTTGCTCTCCTGCACCAACATCATACAGCATCTCAACTATATGAGGCGCTAGGGCAATTATCGATGGTTTGGCTCCACTGTTATTTAGCTCTTTATCGGCAAAAGCTTGTGCTGACATCAGTAGTAAAGCTAAAGAGAGGGATATTAGTTTCATTATTTTTTTCATTTTCGTTAAAGTAAAGTTGTCACAGTGTTTTACTGGCTAAAATTGGTAGGTCATCAAAAAACTGCTGTTACCAGTCGATGCCTTTTTGCGCTTTAATACCGTTATCAAAAGCATGCTTTATTGATTGCACTTCACTCACAGTATCAGCCATTTCGATAATTGAGCGATGACAAGCACGGCCAGTAATAATTACATGTTGATGTTTAGGACGATTATTTAAGGTTTCAATCACATCATCTAAATCTAAGTACTTATATGACAACATGTAAGTCAGTTCATCGAGTAGCACAAGATCAAGGTTGTTATCACAAAGCAATGCCTTACATTTTTGCCAAACTTGTGTGGCGGCAGCGATATCTTTTTCTTTATCTTGAGTATTCCAAGTAAAGCCCGTGCCCATGACACTAAATTTCACCCCAGCATTTTCGAGTAATTGTCGTTCACCACAAGCCCAAGTACCTTTTATAAATTGCGCAACGGCAGCGTTCAAACCGTGACCAACGGCTCGTGCTACAGTGCCAAAGCCTGAGGTGCTTTTACCTTTGCCATTACCCGTGATGACAATAAGTAAACCACGCTCGTCCGTTGCGCTATCAATGCGAGAATCCACTTTATCTTTGAGCTTTTGCATTCTCTGTTTGTGCTTATCCGTTTTATCGCTGTTAGTGTGGTTGCTATCAGTCATGTGATTACCTCTATCGTGTTAATTTATTAATTCATCGCGCGTGAGCGATACATGATAAATAAGAAGAAAATACTGCCTAAAGCAGAAGTGATTATGCCAATTGGAATTTCAGCGTGGGGCAGTGATGATCGGGCAATGACATCGACCCAAATAAGGAATATCGCGCCGATAAGCGCGCTGCCAATAATAAGCTTTAAGGTAGTCACACCGATAAGTTGTCTGACGATATGAGGGATCATCAAACCAACAAAGCCAATACCACCGCAATAAGCAACTATGGTTGCGGTTAGCGCCGCGCAAATCCCGAGCATCAATAAACGCAACTTATCAACATCCACACCTAAGCTAGCGGCGCTTTCATCACCTAGAAGCAATGCATCTATTTGTCGGTGAAAGGCTATTACCGTGAATATTGCTACCAGTAAAATGCTCGCGATAACATAAAAGTTGCTCATTTCAACACGGGCTAAGCTGCCCATAAGCCAAAATATAACGCGGTTTGTGGCAAAGGGCTCACCAAAGTATAAAATGAACTGAGTGACTGCTGCGAGCATAAACGAGACGGCAACTCCGGCAAGTAGCAGTTGCTCCATTCGCTGTAAAACTTTGGCGATAAAGACCACAATAATGACTGAAAATAATGCGCCAAGAAAAGCAGCCAAGGGTAGGGCAATACTAAGGTTGTCTGCTAAAGATATATTAGCAATGGTTGCCCCTAAACCTGCACCGGAGACAATACCAAAAAGGTAAGGATCTGCCAGTGGGTTACGGGTAGTATTTTGTAAAATAGCCCCTGCAATGGCTAAGCCCATTCCGGCAACTAAGGCCACGAGTACTCTTGGAATTCGTACCTGCCAAATCACTACATTGGTAACCTGGCTTTGACAATTACTTATTAAACACGTTATCAGCTCTGAACTTTTTATATCTGCAGGACCAAACGTAATGGCACTAATAACAGACAAAATCAGCATTAAAGTTAAAGCGCCCCAAAGGGTAAAAGCTTTACTCATTGTCAGACTCCAAAGCTAGACTTCCTTGCTGATGACTATCCTTTAAGTAAAAGGATACTTGAGTTGCGCCAGTAATTTCATCCGTACTTTGCTGACAAGGCAAGCCGAATACTTGGCTTAGTGTTTCTGAGTTTAGTACGGCTTTCGGCGTGCCATCTAAAATCAACTCACCTTTATTGAGTAGTAACAAACGTTGGCAATATAAACTAGCTAAATTAAGATCATGCACTGTCATGATTACCGTGATATTTAACTTATTTACCAGTTGTAATACTTGATGTTGGTAATAAACATCCAAATGGTTGGTGGGTTCATCAAGCACCAATATCTGACTGGCTTGCACAAGTGCTCTAGCAATTAGCACTCGTTGTTGTTCACCACCAGATAATAAATTGAAAGCTGTATTAACTAGGTGAATTAAACCTACTTTTTCAAGTGCTAATGCAATTTGCGCTCTATCATGGTCACTATCGATAGAGAAAAGTGACTTGTGCGGCAATAATCCCATTTTCATGACATCGAGTACAGAAAGCGCAAAAATGCTGTCATTTTTTTGCATCACTAACGCAAAGTGCTGTGCCAATTCTTTAGCGCTATAGTGGGTTAAAGGGGTATTTTTGAGCTGGACGCTACCGCTAATGTTTGTTTGATTTAGAATATTTGCTTGATTAGTCAAACAACGAAGTAAACTAGTTTTACCCGCGCCATTAGGGCCGATAATGCCTAGCACTTCGCCTTTCTTAACCGTAAAGTTAATATCTTTAAGAATAGCTTTGGTTTGTACCTGCCAGCTAAGCTGAGAGATCTTGAGTAATGCTGACATAGTTAATCTCGTGTTTTCCCGCACGGTAATTGAATGAGTATAGTGGTTAGAGTTAGCTATCTGACTTTGAATTTATATCTATCTAAAGCTAAATATATCTTCATTTACAGTTGCGGGTACAGTGATGGAATTACACCATCTTCGTTAACTCAAACTACTTGATAGCGAGATTCTAACTGGCTTTTCATTGAACCGCAAGTTATAGATGTTTAGATGGCTATTTGAATGTGGTTCATTATCGCTATTTAGGTAGTGCGACAATGAAGTTTACTCTAGGTTTCTTAATATAAATCGCAAGTGTAAATGGGAACCATTTTCACTTAAAAAATAAAGACTTAGAAATATTTTTTTTTGACAATAAATTAGATAAAAAACCCGCGCTCTACTACGCTATAAACAAGTGATTTTAAATAATAATTCTTGAAGGTAATCAGAGGTGAAAGATGAAAGGTAACGCAAAGGTTATAGCTAGTTTAAATGGATTGTTGCACAACGAGTTAGCGGCAATAGATCAATACTTTACCCATTCTCGAATGTATCAAGATTGGGGCTTAGATAAACTCTATGAGCAATTAGATCATGAGATGCAGGAAGAAATAACCCATGCTGATGCGCTAATCAAACGCATTTTATTTCTTGAGGGCACACCAAATCTAACCGATCGTCGAGATCTACTTATTGGTGATGATGTTCCTAGCATGCTTAAAAATGATTTAATTCTTGAGATGGAAGTTGTTGCAGCGTTAAAAGCTACAATTACTCTATGTGAAAGTGAAGGTGACTTTCAAAGTAGGGAAATGCTAGAGAAACTGCTGGAAGATACTGAAGAGGATCATGTGTACTGGCTGGAACAACAGTTAGGTCTCATCGATAAAATTGGCCTGCCAAACTATATTCAATCGCATATGGGACAACATTTACCTGGGTAAGGGGATAACTAATGAAAGGTGATAAAAAAATAATCGCTTTATTAAATGCTGCGTTAGCAATTGAGTTAATAGCCATCAATCAATACTTTTTACATGCACGTATGTATAAAAATTGGGGCTTGGATAAGTTGAATAAAGCAGATTACAAGGTTTCAATTGAAAAAATGAAACAAGCCGATGATCTTATTGAACGCATCTTGTTTCTCGAAGGACTGCCTAACTTGCAAGATCTCGGTAAACTGCATATCGGTGAACATGCACAAGAGATGTTACAGTCGAATATGGATTTAGAATATGTTTCCCGCAAAGCTTTGCAGAGCCTTATCGTGGAAAGTGAAAAGTTGCAGGACTACATCAGTAGAGATTTAGCGGAAGATTTACTTGAAAATGTTGAAGAGCAAATTGATTGGATAGAGTCGCAACAATACATTATCGATAATGCGGGTATTGAGAATTACCTACAATCAATGATGAGTTGATTTATCCTTGGGGTTAGCATTGCGGTTTAGGTTGAACTAAAAATGCTGAGAATTAAGCGCTTTAGAAACTATGCAACACAAGGCTGAGCTTCAGCTATTTGATATAGTTTATTATTTAGTACACGCTTAGTTGATTTACAGCACTTACCGCATTGTGAGCCAACGCAAAGTTCAGATGATAATTGCTTCATGGTTTCTGCGCCATTGTCTATTGCAGCTTCAATTTGGGTATCAGTAACACCATGACAAATACAAACGTACATACTTCTCTCTACTTAAAAACAACTCTTTGGTAATGATGCTTATAATAACCGTAATGATAATAATTATCAATAAGATTGTTTTCTTTTGAAATTAGGTAGTTAGTCTATTTGTTCAAAAATTGTAACTAGTTTCGGAGTAATAAAGTTTGTGAATACCATGCAGTCGCGGTTATTTATCAGCTTTTATTAAAGTTGCATTAATAACATGCCAGTCTTTTACCTGTGCATTATGAAAACCTGACTCTCGGTAAGCTTTATTGATGGCGCCTTGTTTTCTTAATTGCTCCATTCCTTTTTGTAATGCAATAAATGTTTCTCTGCCAAGCGGGTGCTTTTTAGAGACGACAAAATGCCGGCTGTCGTTTAATGCAACTTTTACTTTATCTATGGCAACAATCTTGTAATCATCACCTTGATAGGTGAAAGGTTGCTTTAAGTTAAAGGGCGCTAACATGACATCTACCCATTTCAAACTCACCAGCTTTGCCATGGACACCCACTCTTCATCATGGATTAATACTTTCGGACTGATTTGATTAAGAGTTTTCCAATCAACGTACCAGTTATTATTTGAAATAACCGAGAGCTTTTTTAAATCACTCAACTGTTTAGTTGCGAGTGCCTTATTATTATCAACCGCGGTATATAAACCGGCCCAGTACTCTCCTTTATTAATAACAGGGGCTGATATATAAAGATCATCACTGTATTTTTCTACTTGTGACAACCACATCGAGTCAAAATTAATAAGCAGTGAGCCATCTAGTAGTAGTTTAATATTCCTCGCGTCGTAATTTCCAAGAGTAAAAGAAAAGTTTAGATCTGCGCCACCTAAAGCAAGTGCTTGTTGCACTAAAATAAACTCTACAACATCACGTTGCGCGGAAGGGGACGAAAAGTCTTTTACAGCAAGTATATCGCGATCGGCAATAATCTGCTGTGCGATATTATAGACATCGGTTTCGACGGAGATAGTCACTTTTTCAGCGTGACAAAAAGCACTGATAATACATAAAACAATGCTCGCTAAATGTGAAAAGTGATGGCCCATTGGCATCCAAAAAGATTGATACTATTAACTGTTGTTAGTATAGATGCATTTATGGCTTTTACTTAAGGTAAGTCGTTACCACAATTACTCTTGGTAAATATTCACGAAAGTTTTTTTGAAAAAAAAGGAGCCTAAGCTCCTTTTGAGGATAGTTAACTTTTTTAGCTGATTGTTACGCGCTAAAGTTTGAAGCTAGTTCGGCAATCGTTATTTGTTTACTTTATAACTTTAAAGCGATTAGAGTGTTTTACCGTGAGGTAACACTGCATTTGAGAAAATAATGCCGGCCACCAATGACATAAATATCAAGAAAGTTTGTGAGCCTAAATCGGGCACGTTAAGCATATTTTGTCCTGATACAGCGCTGTTTAATCCAATATATACCTTAGAACCAGGTACGAGTACAACTAAGCCTAACAAGCGAACAATGCTCGAAGGCAAGTTCATGATTCGAGAGAAAAAATTACTATACAAGCCTAATGCAAAAGCACCAACAAAAGCGCCGAGTGCAATACCTAAATAAGTACTGGCCCAGATACTTACACCAAAAGCGATATAACCGGCAATCATGCCCCAAGGCGCATCTTTGAGTCTCACTTTAAAAAGAATAACTAAGCTGGCGGACAGTGTGGTAACAGCTAACCATGAAGTCCAAACGGGCATAGTTTCTGGCGCGACAAAGGTGACATCTCCCCACAGCAGCTTACCTAAAGCCATTCCTAAAACAGCGCCAAAATAAAGCTTAAAGAGCATCATAATACTATCCATGATGCGAGCAGTACCTGACATTAAATGTCGCGCTGCTAACTCTGACAAACCTACCGTTAATGATAATCCAGGTATAAAGACGATGATGGTTGAGAGGATCACCATAGGAATATTGATGCTAGGATCAAAAACTGAAATTGCTGAAGCTAATAATGAAGCAGTTAAGGCACAAAGTGGCTCAAGCAGATCGGTGACACGCTTGGAACGTTCAGACCAAAGAACAAAGGCGAAGATGACCCAGCCTAGTAGAGTTGACCAAAATACATCATGCCAACTGGTGTGCATAAGCATGGCAAAAGCACCACTTGAAGCGCCAAATGCAAGGAAAGATAAAAAGTTACCATAAGGAGCAGGTTTATTTTTAACCTCTGCCAGACGCTCAATTGCTTCATCTAAGGTACGTTCACCGTTGATTAACTCATCTACCAACTCATCAATGCGTGCTAAAGAGCCCAGATCTATATCCCCAGGGCTAACACGAACCAAATGATTGTATTGCTGATCATCTTCATCATCGGATAAGATAAAGGTTAAAGCTGTCGGAGTGATGATAAAAGAAGCACGGATATCGAGAAACTTAGCTATTGATAATAAGTTATCTTCTAAACGATATGCAGTAGAGCCTAGCTTATGTAAGGCTTTACCTAGCTTTATGATAAAACGACGCTTTTGGTAAAAATTATCGGTTGGCTGCATTGCTAAATTATACGGTAAGTGGCACTAAATGCTATGGTAATCGATTTTGCCAAAACTGGGTATAAAAAACTAACTTAAAAGAGTAAATAATGACATTAATAATCATACTAGCTTGTGTCTTTTTAGCGGTCGCTTTAATGGTTGTCTTAGGGGAGCGTTTCGGCTCGCCAATGACTAATGAACAACAAGGTAAATTTGGCAAAATCACTTGGATTTTAGTCTTTGTCATTCTCATTGCCGCTATTATCAAAGCAATGTTTTAAATGGCTTTATTGCAAATAGATCATCAGGTAAAATTGACTAATTAATATTGTTCCCCTCATAAAGAGTGACGGTTATGTTACAAATTCCCAAATTAAATTTAAAAGATAAAGTCTCACCACAAGAGTGGCAAATACGTGTTGATTTGGCCGCATGTTATCGTTTACTACAAATGCATGGTTGGGATGATTTAATCCATACTCACATCTCTGCGCGAATTCCCGGTACTGAGCATATTTTAATTAATGCTTTTGGCCTTGCTTTTGAAGAAATCACCGCATCAAATCTCGTTAAAATTGATATTGACGGTAATATTGTTGATAAAGATTGCCCGTTTGAGATTAACCCCGCAGGTTTTACTATTCATAGTGCTGTGCATGAAGCTCGTCATGAAGATATTTGTGCGCTGCATGTTCATACCAATGAGACAATTGCGGTTGCCAGTGTTGAAGAAGGGCTATTACCCCTTAGCCAATATTCGATGTTTGCCTTGGCATCAATGAGTTACCATGACTATGAAGGACTTGCGGTAAATGCAGAAGAAAAACGTAGATTACAAAACGACTTAGGTGATAAAAACTTCATGTTGCTACGTAATCATGGGGCTTTAACTATGGGGAAAACCATAGGAGATGCCTTTATGCATATGTATGACTTAACCCGAGCTTGTCAAGTGCAGCTGCAAGTGATGGCAACTGGCATGAAGCCTATTTATGCGCCGCAAAGTATCATTGATGGCATCAAAGCACAGGCGAATATTGTTCACGATGGCGAAACAGGTGGTCAAAAAGCATGGCCAGCCATGCTACGAAGGGTATATCGCCATGATCCAACCTTCGCGGAATAATAGCTTTTCTTTTTGCTATATCTCACAATTTATTTGTCAAAGGTACTCATTGACTAGCGTCAACTCCGTGCCATTTCCGCTAAATTGAATTATATAGCTTCAAGAAAGGCAATTATTGATTGAATAAATAGCTTTAATAATTAACAGTAATTTAAAAGAATTAATTTAACCGAGAAACACATGAAAATTACCCATATAGAAGTTTTTGATATTCATTGTCCTAAGCGCACTGCTTGGAACCCTGTTTTTGTTCGCATTCATACTGATGAAGGTATCAGTGGTGTTGGTGAAGCTGGCCTTGCTTATGACTGGGGACATAGCGCTGCTGCGGCAATGATTAAAGAAATCAGTGAAGCAGTATTAATTGGCTTTAACCCTTTTAATACTGAGCTGTTATGGTCACGTATGTTAAGAGAAAGTTTTTGGGGCTTAGGTGGCGGGCCGGTTTTATATTCAGCGATGAGCGCAATCGATACAGCACTTTGGGATATCAAAGGTAAAGCGTTAGGTGTACCCGTTTATCAATTACTTGGCGGTAAAGTAAATGACAAGCTACGTACTTATGCCAGCCAATTGCAGTTTGACTGGGATAGTGAAATCAATAAACTTATTGAGCCTGAGCAATATGCTGAGGCGGCATTAAAAGCGGTTGCCCAAGGGTACGATGCCGTTAAAGTTGACCCGATTGTTTATAACCAAGATGGTAGTTCATCGTTTGACCGTACTAAGCTATTTACCAGGCCGCAAATGCGCTTATTTGGAGATAGATTACGCGCGATAAGAAATGCCGTTGGTGATGATGTTGATATTATTTTTGAATCGCACTCATTAATGGGGGCAGCATCGGCCATTCAAATGGGCAAAATTGTCGAAGAAGTCGATTGTATGATGTACGAGGAGCCAGTTAATTACTTAAACCCTGCAGTACACAAAAAGGTATCTGATAACGTTAATGTACCTATTGCAGGTGGAGAACGACTGTATCACCGCTGGGATGTTAGACCTTATTTTGAAGACCAAAGTATTGATGTACTACAACCCGATGTGGGTTTATGTGGTGGTTTTACTGAGGCAAAGAAAGTGTGTGATTATGCCGATGTTTACGATATCAGAGTACAGGCGCATGTTTGTGGTGGTCCAGTAGCAACAGCCGCTTCATTGCATTTAGAAACCGCAATTCCAAACTTCCTAATCCATGAACATCATACCTATGCAATTAAAGATTGGAACAGGGAGTTATGTTTACAAGATCCACAACCTGTTGATGGCTTCTTTGAAGTAACTGAAGTGCCGGGAATCGGCATTGAGCTAAATGATGCGGTAGTGAAAAAATCACCAAACGTCACCATTAAGTAACTAGCTAAGTAGCTAGTTAAGTAGCTAGTTAAGTAGCTAGTTAAGTTACTCGTTGGTAAATACGAAGCGCATTGTGGTATAACAATGCGCTTTTTTCTTTTGTATCAAGCTGTTTAATAAAGTTAGACGCTAAAATCTCTTGCCAATACGCGTTGTAACTTTCTTTACTGAATAAACATAGCGGAAAGTTACTTGCTAGCATTGTTCTGTACTGTGAAAAACTCAACAAACAAAAATTGGCAACATCACTAAACCATGCCAAGGAGTATTGACGGTCAATCATCTCCATACCTGAACATTTAATAAAAACATTGGGGTATTGGGCAAGCGCAGTTATATTTTTCTGCCATAGCCTCCACTGCTGGCTTTGGGAAACTCTGGGCGGAAAACCAGCATGGTTGATTATAAAACTTAGTTGGTTATTATCAGCAATAGTTTTAGTTAATAAGGGCATTACCTCATTGCTACTTTCTTCGGCTAGTGGCAGCTGTAATTCAAAAATTAAATGTGCTATCTCATTTAATTGGCTAAAGTTTGCTTGTGTGTTTGGCTCAGATAGAATGCTCAGCGCCTGCTCATCAAGGATATGCCTAACGCCAACAAGGCTTGAATAAGACAATACTTTTGCAAGTTTTATTTTAAAGTCTGCTGGTGAGTCTACTAAATTTATCGCCGCAATTGTTCGCGCGTTTTCACTCGATAACTCTTCAATGTAATCAAGTTCCCGCCAAGGTTTGTTATTATCAAAGCCGGCCTCGATATGAACAAAGCCTTCTAACATCATACCTTTAGACAAAGTTAAATCATGCGGAGTAAAATCTCGTTGAATTATTTTTTTATCAGACCAAAAAGGTGGGTTATCACTTTTTAGCCAGTGATAATCACCTGTCTTTCGAGAAAACAGGTGGATATGCGGGTCAATAATTTTTACTGTCATAGTAGTGGTGTACTTACCAAGTTTAAATAGCTTTTACTGTCATAGTGGTGTGCTCACCAAGCTTATATAGCTTTTACTGTCATAGTGGTGTACTTACCAAGTTTAAATAGCTTACTGCGCGGTGTAACCACCATCAATGACTTGCAGACTTCCGGTAATAAATTTTGCTTTATCTGAGGCTAAAAATAACACTAACTCGGCAACTTCTTCTGGTTGGCCTAAGCGCTGCAAGGGCTGTAGTTTTTCTTCTTCTAAATGCACCGCGGCTTTATCACTACCCGATTTTTTACAGTAATTATCGATGGCTTGGTGGTAAAGTGGCGTTTCAATAGTGCCAGGGCACACTGCGTTGGCGCGAATGTTAAAGGCGGCATAATCAAGCGCGGTAGTTTTGGCGATAGAGGCGAGGGCAGTTTTACTCAAGTTATAAGCGAATGAGTTTTGCTTAGCAATTAATGCCTGATCAGAGGCCATTAAAATAATTGCGCCCTGCTTATTGGCTTTCATATTTGGTAGTACAGATTTTATTGCTGCATAGGCACCTTTAACATTAATGGCAAAAACCTTGTCTAAATCTGCTTCACTGGTATTTTCAATGGTTGCTGAGAAGTGTATCCCTGCATTTGATACTAAGACATCGATATTATGCTGGCTTGCGATGTCGTGAATAATCTCACTAACTTGCTCGAAGTTAGTCACATCACACTGTCGAAAGTCACCTTCAGTGCCGGGAGATAAATCTAAATTAAAGACCTGATAGTCATTTTCAATAAAAAGTTTAACAATGCTTAGGCCTATTCCTGAGCTACCACCGGTAATGACACATGTTTTTTTCATTTAATTTATCCAGTAAACGTGATTGTCATAAATGATACCTGTTCGCTTGCTTAATACCAACTTCATTCAACTATTCTACCTAAGCAAGTAAGTATTTTACTTTCTTAGAGGAAGTCCATTTACTTATATTGATAGTTTACGTGTATAATAACGCTAATTAATTTATAGAGGTTATTCCATGAAAGCTTGTGGCGTTGAAATTAAAGGCAATGAAGCAATTATTTGTATCATGTCAAAAGAAAATAATTTGTATGATATTCCTCATACTCGAGTTCAAAGAGTAAGTCTTGATAATGCCGGTGATGCTGAACAAGTACAAAAATTTCAGTTTACTTTTGCAAAGCTAATGGAAGATTACCAAGTAACACATGTCTTCATTAAAGGTCGTGCGTTAAAAGGTAAGTTTGCCGGTGGCCCAATTGGTTTTAAACTTGAAGCTGCAATTCAGCTGATCAGTGACCTTAGTGTTGAAGTGTTATCAGCAAGCTTCATTAAAAAAGAATTGGCGAAAAGCCAAGTTGATATTGATTTTCGAGATACTGGTTTAAAGCAATATCAAGAACAATCTTTTAGCACCGTATTTGCTTACCTAGAAAGCTTATAGTCATTTATAGATAAGTTTATTGCTAGAAAAAGATATTTATTAAAAAGCTTAGTGATGAATAATCACTAAGCTTTTTTTTTGCCATATTTATGTAAAAACTATTACATATTAGTGGTATAGCTTTTTAAGTGAATAAATAAATACTCACCAAGGTGATGCATTACGGTGCTAAGTCAGATAAAAAATATTGGCTTTATTTACAAATTCTATTTAAAAATACCCAATTACATGATTTAATCAAACAACTGTTTGAATCTGGTCTGACCTCAGACTTATTCGTTCAAGCTAAAAAAATTAATCATTGGAGATAGTCATGCCAGAGTATAAAGCCCCGATCAGAGATATTAAGTTTGTTATGCAAGAGCTGCTTAATTGCGATAACCATTATCAAAAGCTTGGTTATGAAGATGCCAGTTTAGATATGGTTGATGCCATTATTAGTGAAGCGGCTAAATTTACTGAACAAGTTATTGCCCCGATTAACCAAAGTGGTGATGAACAAGGTTGTACTTGGCATGATGGTGAGGTTACTACACCTGATGGCTTTAAAGATGCTTATCAACAATATGTTGACGGTGGCTGGCCTACGTTGGCGCAAAACATTGACTTTGGTGGTCAAGGTTTACCACATTCACTTAATACCGCTATTACCGAGCTATTCTCTAGTGCAAACCACAGTTTTGCCATGTACCCAGGATTAAGTCACGGTGCATTGGCAACCATTGAAGCCCATGGTAGTGAGCTACAAAAAAATCAGTTTATGCCTAAATTAGTTGAAGGCTCTTGGACAGGTACCATGTGTTTAACGGAGCCACATTGTGGTACCGATTTAGGCATGTTACGCACAAAAGCTGAGTTAAATGATGACGGAAGTTACTCATTAACGGGTACTAAGATTTTCATCTCTGCGGGTGAACATGATTTATCAGATAATATCGTTCACATTGTCATTGCAAGGATCCCAGGCTCTCCTGAAGGTAGCAAAGGCATCTCACTCTTTATTGTTCCTAAGTTTAATGTCACGGATGAAGGTGAAACTAGCGATAGAAATGCTGTTTCTTGTGGCTCAATCGAACATAAAATGGGTATCAATGCGAATGCCACTTGTGTCATTAACTTTGATGGCGCCAAAGGTTACCTTATTGGCGAGGTAAACCGTGGATTAAACTGTATGTTTACCTTTATGAATGCTGCTCGTTTAGGTGTTGCCTCTGAAGGTGTTGCAGCGGCAGAAGCCTCTTTTCAAGGTGCTTTAGCATACGCCAAAGATAGATTACAGATGCGTTCGTTATCTGGTGTGAAGAACCCTGAAGGGCCTGCAGATGCAATCATTGTTCATCCTGATGTTCGTCGTATGTTGCTCACACAAAAGTCGATTGCTGAAGGTGGTCGCGCCTTAATCGCCTATTTAGCTCAATTAGTTGATATTGGTCATGCAGGTACTTGTGAAGAAGAAAAGGCCGCTGCGGAAACTAAGCTTGCCCTATTAACTCCTATTGCTAAAGCATTCCTAACTGAGCTTGGTTTAGAGTGTACTAGTCACGGTGTACAGGTGTTTGGTGGTCATGGCTTTATCAAAGAGTGGGGCATGGAACAGCTGATGCGTGATACTAAAATTAGTTGCCTATATGAAGGGACTACCGGTATTCAAGCGTTAGATTTATTAGCGAGGAAGATTTTAGGCTCTAAAGGGCAGATACTAAAAGCCTTTGGTAGTGAAGTCACTAAGTTCTGTTTAGAGAATGCTGAAGACGATGCAATGCAAGAGTTTATCCAACCAATTATGAGTTTTGGTGGCGATTGGCAGAAAATGACGGAGAAAGTCGGTGAAAAAGCGATGACTAACCCAGATGAAATTGGTGCTGCTTCAGTAGATTACTTGATGTATTCTGGTTATTTAACCCTTGCTTATTTTTGGGCGAAAATGGCTAAAGTTGCACAAGATAAACTTGCAGAAGGTAGTGATGATGAAGCCTTTTATCAAGCAAAAATCAAAACGGCTCGTTTTTACTTTCAGCGTATATTACCACGCGCGAAAGGGCATGCAGCCTGTGTTGAAAATGGTGGCCTATCAATGATGGACCTTGCTGAGGATGACTTCTCTTTTTAATATAAAATCTGACTGCCATAACGGATAAAAAAAGCGCTAGTTGAATTACTCAACTAGCGCTTTTTTAATGCTAAATTTTTATTCTCAGTATTTTATCTTACTAAAGACCTAATACTTGTTTACCTTGTTTAAAGACGATATCAACAGGGATTTTTGCCGCTTCTAAACGTGCTAAGTCAGCCGCTAAAGTATCGCCAATAACACCGCTTTCTTTGACGAGTGTATCAACACCTTGATAGTCACCATTACCTTGTAACGTTAAAATTAGCTAAGATAACGAATCGATAGCCGCAGTCATTTTAGCGACATCTATGCTATATAAACCTTGCTCATTTCGACTAAAGGCACCTTTTTCTTGGAAGTAATTAAAACGTACCATATTGGCTTTACCGTGTGCTGAGCTGGCGCCAAAACGAATTGAACGGAAGATGCCAGCCATAAAGGTGGTGTAATAGTCTTCAAGCTTACCTTCAGTGATCGCATCTTTTTCAAGTAACTGACGAATCATATATAAACCAAGAATATCCGCTTTACCTTCTTCAAGGGCAGAAGCATGCTCTTTTAGTGATTGGCGGACATTGCCTTTACCATTAATGGTATTTTTAATGCCTAAACCATGAGCAACCTCATGAAACATAGTATTAGCAAAGAAACCATTAAAGGTGACGTTTTTACGTTGCTCAGGCACAATTAAAGTATCAGCAATAGGTAGCATAATGGCGTCAAACTTTGCCTGCATGGCGTTTTTAAGTTGTAAACGTCGAGTACCTTTTTTAAGTTGTACTTCTTCGTCGTTTGGCAGGTTGATAGCAATGGTTTTACTACCCGCATTTGAGTGGCCAGCATAGTAAATAACATCATAAGCATTTAAGTCAGCATCAGAGCCAGGTACTTCAGCTTTATACTTTCTTGCAACAGGTAGACCTTTTTGCAGCTCAGGTAAAAACTGTGCATATTTGGCAAGTTTTTCACTCCAAGCTAAATCTTTAATAAGTACATATGATTCAAATGCTGCTCGGTAGCCATAAAGTTGATCTTCATAACTTTCAATAGGACCAATGACTACATCAATTGGATTGTTTTTCATATCCATCCAGGCGAAATCTGAAGCTTGATACTCATCAGTACGTAATGCTTGAGCACGCATGGTTAAATAGTTGGCAAACTCTTTGTCATCGGCAAACTTTGCTGCTTCATCTAAAATAGCAGCAGCGCGGGTTATTTTGTCATGATACAGCTCAGAATAAGCCACGCTCATTAAGTTACCTTGGTCATCTCGGCGTACAACAGAGTAAAGCCCTTTCTTATCAGCGAATTCGTTTTGCTCAAATTCAGCTTTTGTCATATCACCCGGATAGAATTCAGCACCATGATTTTTTGTCGTTGCTTGGCTTAAGAATACTTTATCACCATCTAAGCGATCCCATGGACCATAGTTAATCTCGGCAAAACGTCTCACTTTTTCATCAGTAATGCTTGCTAAAAAGCTTTGTTTATCTTGTGGGAAAGCTTGCAGCCAAAATAAATCATCCATTATTTTAGATGCATCAATAAGCAAGGCGAGCATTTGTTTTTGGTTGGCCGATAGGTGACTTAAATCAGCGGATAAAGTCACTTCTTTGTAGATATTTAAACGTTGCTCAAATCCTGATAGTAATTCTGGTGAGCTCACTTTTTTGCTCTGGGCGCTTTCGCCTGAGGTTTTACTGTCGCTAGTATTGTTGCATGCCGTTAATGCTGTACAGCTAAGTAATACAACCGCGGCTATTTTTGTTAGTTTTAATGCTTTCATCGTCGATCTCTATAGATAATTTGCTAAGAGACTAAGAAAAAATGCCGGTAAGTGCAAGAGCGTGAGGCAATAAACCCCAGCAGTGGCTGTAAAGTTAACGATTTAGTCTAACAACTAAGAAAACACTGAATTTTAGGTATAAAAAAACCGACATAAGTCGGTTTTAACTGTGTTAACTAGACAGGCTAGTTAACACTTACTTCATAAAAAGTAATACAACTAAAAGCAAAAATTAAAGTGCTTTGATTGCTGCATTTAAACGGCTCTTAGAACGAGCAGCTTTATTTTTATGAATAAGACCTTTACTTGCGTAACGATCTAAAATTGGTGTAGCGGCAGCTAATTCTGTAGTTGCTACTTCTTTGTCACCAGCTTCAATTGCTGCTAATACTTTTTTAACTAAAGTACGCATTAATGAGCGACGACTTGCATTGTGTTGACGGCGCTTTTCAGATTGTACTGCGCGCTTCTTAGCTTGCTTTGAGTTAGCCAAGGTGAACTCCTAAAAGATTGATTATAAGCTTAAATTTAAGGCGACGAAATATGCCTTTTTTTTAGCTGATTGTCAAATGTTTTAATTGTTTAATTAATATCTTTTCTAATGAAAAGCAATAATCGTGCAATTAAAAAGAATTTGGATGCTATTTACGGCTAAAAGTTAGCCCGTAGAGTAAAACTTGTTGTGAACAGCGACAAGTATACATTGTTTAAATGGTTAAAATCATCACATAATACACATTATTTATTTTCACATTGTTTTTGCAGCTTTTTTGCTTTTCCTAGCGTGCTTTAATAAAGCCAGAAAAACCTTAGCTGAAGGGGATCTTTTTGAGTAAGAAGTTAATAAAATCTGGGTTGATAGTCAGTATCATGACCTTGATTTCACGTGTGCTTGGTTTAATTCGTGATGTGGTTATCGCTAATGTAATGGGCGCAGGGGCTATGTCTGATGTGTTTTTACTGGCCAATAAAATCCCTAATTTTTTACGTAGATTGTTTGCCGAAGGTGCTTTTGCTCAAGCCTTTGTACCAGTATTAAGTGAATACCAAGTTAAAGATGAAGAGCAAGCTACGGCTAGCGAACAACAAAACCATCATCAGCAAACTCGTCTGCTCATTGCACAAGTATCTGGTACTTTGGGCGTTATTATTACTTGGGTTACCTTATTTGGCATGATTGCTTCGCCTGTTGTGGTGGCATTGTTTGGTTTTGGTTGGTTTATTGATTGGTATAACGGCGCCCCAGGCGGAGAAAAGTTTGATCTGGCAAGTGACCTACTAAAAATCACTTTTCCTTATTTATGGTTTATTAGCTTTACTGCGTTAGCAGGGGCAGTGTTAAATACTATGGGGCGCTTTGCTGTCGCAGCTTTTACGCCGGTATTATTAAATGTTGCCATCATTAGCATGGCAATTTGGGGCGCACCGTATACCGAAAGTCCTGCTCATGCACTTGCGTGGGGGGTATTTTTAGGTGGTTTAATCCAGTTTCTTTTTCAAATTCCTTTTCTTTATAAAGCAGGCATGTTGGTTAAGCCTAAATGGGCTTGGCATAGTGAAGGCGTCAGTAAAGTTCGAAAACTGATTGTACCGGCGCTTTTTGGTGTTTCAGTCACGCAAATAAACTTACTTCTTGATACGCTTATTGCCAGCTTTTTAATTACAGGCTCTATTAGTTGGCTTTATTTCGCCGATAGATTATTAGAATTTCCCCTTGGCTTATTCGGCATAGGTATCGCTACGGTAGTATTACCTCGGTTGTCAAAACTTCACAGTAAAAACAACCCCACAGAGTTTGCTGCGACTTTAGACTGGGGGATTCGCGTCATCTCACTCTTTGGCTGGCCTGCGCTCGCGGGGTTAATGGTATTAGCACAACCCATTATTATGGTGTTATTTATGGGCGGTGAATTTACTGAGCAAACGGTCATTCAGGTTTCCATGGCGCTGTTTGCTTATTTATCTGGCTTATTAAGTTTTATGTTTATTAAGGTGCTCGCTCCTGGTTATTATGCGCGCCAAGATACTAAAACCCCAGTTAAAATAGGTATTATGGCGATGGTTGCTAATATGGCATTTAACTTAATGTTGGCGCCTTTTTTAGGTTATGTCGGCCTTGCTTTAGCAACAACCCTCTCAGCAACTCTTAATGCATGGTTACTTTATCGAGGCTTAAAAGCTGCAGGGGTTTATCAACTGCCAACGAATACGCTCATTTATATTGCAAAATTAGTTGTCAGTGCTGGGGTAATGGCGATTGTTGTTTTTCAATTGTCGAGCGACTTTGATGTTTGGTTGGCTATGAAGTTTATTGAACAAGTTCAACAACTTACTCTATGTATTGTTGTAGGAATTAGTAGTTACTTACTTATGATTGCCCTGTTAGGGGTACGTTTGAGTGACTTGAAGGTAATAAAAGACGAAAAATAAGCGTAAATAAAGTGTTAGAGCTACTGATTATTAAAACGTGCTGGTATATAATTCGTCGATTTATTTTATACGAATATCAAATTTTGAGTTCGTCAGTGACTTATCTAAGACATTTAGTGTCGGATAAAGGGCAGAAGAATAGCTAATGCAGTTAGCACGTGGAATACATAATGTTCGATCACAAGATCAAGCTAATGCGTGTGTATTAACTCTTGATAACTTTGATGGCGCGCACATAGGTCATCAAGAAGTAATTAAAGCACTGGTCAGTAATAAAAGGCAAAATATCAGCTAATGCAGTTAGTACGCGGAATACATAATATTCAGTCAAAAGATCATGGTTGTGTATTAACTATTGGTAATTTTGATGGTGTGCATTTAGGGCACCAGCAAGTTATAAAGGCGCTGGTAAGTAAAGCAAACGCGTTAAACTGCGTTGCTGCGGTTTTGGTCTTTGAGCCTCAGCCGCAAGAGCTTTTTTCTCCAGAAACCGCCCCTGCAAGATTATGTCGATTACGTGATAAATATAGTCTACTGGCAAAACTTGGTGTGCAGCGTCTAATTTGTGTTAATTTTACAGCAGAGTTTGCTAGTCAAAGCGCGCAACACTTTATAGAACAGTTATTAGTAAACAAGCTCGGCATTAAGCACCTTATTGTAGGTGATGACTTTCATTTTGGTAAAAATCGAGCAGGTAACTTTGACATGCTTTGCCAAGCTGGTGATAAGTATGGTTTTAATGTCTCTGATACTAAAAGTTATAAAATGGCAGATTGTCGAATAAGCTCTACGGCAATTCGACAAGCACTAGAGCAAGATAACTTAGTTGATGCTCAACAAATGCTAGGTAGAGAATATTCAATTATAGGTCGTGTTTTTCATGGTGATAAACGTGGCCGAGAATTAGGCTTTCCTACCGCCAATGTGTTGCTTAAAAGGCGTGTTTCACCGCTCAGTGGTGTTTTTGCTGTTATGGTAAAAACGGAGGCTGGCGAGTACAAAGGTGTGGCTAATATTGGCGCTAGACCGACCATAAATGGTGTCAGGCAACAACTTGAGGTACACCTTTTTGACTTTAATGAAAGCTTGTACGGTCAATGTATTGAAGTCGTGGTTAAAAAGAAGCTTCGCCCAGTGATAAAATTTGAAAACTTAGCAGCGCTGCGTCAGCAAATACAAAAAGACAGTGAGCAAGCAAAGAAAGTATTAGCTTAGCGCTTACTTTTAAAGTGTATTTACAAAATAGATTTGAAAACAATATAGTTTAATAAACAGTTATAAACCTGGTTGATATTTATAACTTTTCGTTACAGTTATCGGCCAACATAAACGGATAATGATTTACATGAGTGATTATAAACAGACCTTGAATTTACCTGCCACATCCTTTGCAATGAAAGGTAATATGGCTAATCGTGAACCTAATATGCTCAAAGATTGGGCGGCTAAAGATCTTTATGGCAAGATCCGTGAAGCTAAAAAAGGTAAAAAGTCATTTATTTTGCATGACGGCCCTCCGTATGCAAATGGCAATATTCATTTAGGTCATGCTGTAAATAAAATCTTAAAAGACATCATAGTTAAATCAAAAACCTTGTCTGATTTTAACTCGCCATTTGTTCCTGGTTGGGATTGTCATGGTCTGCCAATTGAATTAATGGTAGAGAAAAAAGTCGGCAAGCCAGGTCATAAGATCAGTGCTAGCGATTTTCGCCAAAAATGTCGTGAATATGCTGCCAAGCAAGTAAACGGTCAACGCGAAGACTTTAAACGCTTAGGTATTTTTGCCGATTGGGAAAAACCTTACTTAACCATGGACTTTGATACTGAAGCCAACATTATTCGTTCATTAGGTAAAATTGCTGAAAACGGACATTTGCATCAAGGTTTCAAACCTGTGCATTGGTGTACTGATTGTGGTTCATCTTTAGCAGAAGCTGAAGTTGAATATAAAGACAAGCAATCACCAGCCGTTGACGTGAAATTTGTTATCAGCGATGAAACCGTCGCTGATAAATTCTCTCACCCTGAAGGCCATAAAGGCGAAGGTGAGATTGGTATGGTTATTTGGACTACAACGCCGTGGACACTTCCAGCTAACCGCGCTATCTCGGTACATGCTGATGTTGAATATACGTTAGTACAATGTGATGTTGAAGGAAAGCAGCAACGATTAATTCTTGCTTCTGATCTTGTTACTGCGTGTATGGATCGCTTTGGTTTAGATAAATACCATGCACTTGGCTTTTGTAAAGGTAGCGAATTAGAACTCGTTCAATGTCAACATCCATTCTACGACTTTACTGTGCCTGTTATCTTAGGTGACCATGTAACAACAGACTCTGGTACTGGTTGTGTACATACTGCTCCTGGTCATGGTGTAGAAGATTTCGTGGTTGGTAAACTATATGATCTTGAAGTGGCTAATCCTGTAGGCGCTAACGGCGTATACCTTGAAGATACGCCACTACTTGCTGGTCAGCATGTTTTTAAAGCCAACGCGAGTGTTGTTGAGTTATTAAAAGAGAATGGTGCATTAATGCATCACCATGCGTTAGAGCATTCTTATCCGCATTGTTGGAGACACAAAACGCCACTGATTTTCCGCGCAACGCCGCAGTGGTTTATCAGCATGGACAATAAAGGTTTACGAAAAGATTCATTAAACGAGATTGAAAAAACACAATGGATCCCAGATTGGGGCCAACGTCGTATTGAATCAATGGTTGAAGGTCGTCCAGATTGGTGTTTTTCACGTCAACGTACGTGGGGCGTGCCTATGGCATTATTTATCCACCAAGACACCGGTGCTTTACACCCACGTAGTATTGAGTTGATTGAAGAAGTTGCTGAACGTGTTGAGAAGTCAGGCATTCAAGCATGGTTTGATTTAGAGCCAAGTGAACTTATTGGTGATGATGCAAAAGAATACATTAAAGTGCCAGATACTTTAGATGTATGGTTTGACTCAGGTACAACTCACCACTCTGTAGTGAATGCACGTGAAGAATTTGACGGTATTGCTGATTTATATCTTGAAGGCTCTGATCAACATCGCGGTTGGTTTATGTCATCGATGATTTCATCTGTTGCGATGAATGGTAAAGCCCCGTATAAGCAAGTGCTTACTCACGGTTTTACTGTTGATGTTAAAGGCCACAAAATGTCTAAGTCATTAGGCAATGTGGTAACACCATCAAGTATTACTAATAACTTAGGTGCTGATATCTTACGTCTGTGGACTGCTTCAGTGAACTACACTCAAGAAATCACGGTTTCAGATGAGATCTTTAAGCGCCAAGCCGATGCTTATCGTCGTATCCGTAATACCTCTCGCTTCTTGTTATCTAACTTAAATGGTTTTGAGCCTGGACAACATACTGTTGCTTTCGACGACATGGTTGCACTTGACCGTTGGGTTGTTGATAAAGCAGCACGTTTACAAGAAGAAATCATTGCGGCTTACGATGAGTATGAATTCCATGTAGTAGTACACAAGTTAATGAACTTCTGTACCAACGAATTAGGTGGTTTCTACCTAGATATCATTAAAGATAGACAATACACGGCTAAAGCAGATTCCAATGCACGTCGCTCTTGTCAAACTGCGATGTATTTAATTGCAGAAGCAATGACTGCATGGATGGCACCAATCTTATCATTTACTGCGCAAGAAATTTGGCAAGCATTACCAACGCCAGTAACAGGTGAGCGTGATGAGTTTGTATTTACAGGTGTATGGTTTGATGGTTTAGCGACAATGGATGAATCTAGTGTTGAGCTAGGTAATGACTTCTGGACTGAACTTCTAGCGGTACGTAGTGAAGTAAACCGTGCCTTAGAGCAAGCGCGTAAAGAAAAAACTGTCGGTAAAGCACTTGAAGCACAAGTAACTTTATATGCGACAGCTGATTTAGCCGCTAAGCTAGAAAAGCTTGGTGAAGAGTTACGCTTTGTGTTGATTATTTCAAAGGTAACCATTGAAACCGTTGCCACAGCACCTGAAAACACCCTTGAAACAGACGTTGAAGGTTTATGGTTAACCGTAGCGCCTGCCGAGGGTACTAAGTGTGACCGTTGTTGGCATGTAACGACTGATATCGGTGAAAGCGAAGCCCACCCAGAACTATGTGGTCGTTGTATCACTAACGTTGATGGTGACGGTGAAGTAAGACAATTCGCTTAATTTACCAAGCTTATTGAACGACTAGAGCTACTAGGTGGTGTACTACTTAGTAGCTTAATTTTTTGTGCGAAATGAGAGTCAGGTCCATTGAAAAAATTATTTTCTGAAACAGGTTTACGTTGGTTATGGATAACCGTGTTATTTTTAATCATAGATCAGGTTACTAAGCATTGGGTTGCAGGTACGTTTGAATACCGTGAAACGTTGGCTGTTTTTCCTTTCTTTAATCTTACCTATGTCCACAACCCTGGCGCCGCGTTTAGCTTTTTAGCTGATCAAGGTGGTTGGCAGCGCTGGTTTTTTACCGCGATTGCCAGTATTGCTAGTATTGTATTTCTTGTTTGGATGGCAAAAACACCAAAGCAACAACGTTTATTAAGTATCGCTTTTGCTTTTATTTTAAGTGGTGCTGTTGGTAACTTAATTGACCGAGCTATGCTTGGTTATGTTATCGACTTTCTTGATTTTCACTGGGCAGGTTATCATTTTGCTGCATTTAATATCGCTGACTCAGTAATCTTTATCGGTGCAGCACTGATGATTTTTGAATCATTTACCCACAGTGATAGTGATGAGAGTGATAAAGCGAAACATAATAGTAAAACAAAAAAAGTAGAAGGCTAGTAATGACTAATTCAACTCATTCAACAGAACAAATTCAAAGTGATTCAAGTATTCTAGTACATATCACTATGAAACTAAGTGATGGCTCTGCCGCCGACAGTACCAAAGTAAACAACAAGCCAGCCAAGATAATTATGGGAGATAACAGTATTTCTCCGGCATTTGAAGCTGAGCTCATTGGCATGAAACAGGGTGAATCAAAAGAGTTCACCCTTGAAGCCAAAGATGCTTTTGGTGAAACAAATCCTGACAATATTCACTACATGGATATCGACAAGTTTAGTGCTGAAGTACCGGCGAAAGTTGGTAATATTATTACCTTCACTCAACCAGGTGGTGAACTGCCGGGTATGATTAAAGAAATAAATGGCAACTCTGTCACCATTGACTTTAATCACCCATTAGCTGGTCAAACAGTAACGTTTGTTATCGACTTAGTAGATATCCTGTAATATCCGTTTAAATTCTTCATGCTCTTTGTTGCGAGGCTTTACTTCGATAAATGGTACATAGAAAAACTATGCATCAGTCCTCGCGCCGCGATCAAGAAGTACTTAATTCGGATAAATTATATATATGAATGTCCAAGCGACCTTAATTAAAAAGTTATTAAAAGGTAAGTAAATACAGTGAATTATTTGGCACTTGATGCTTCAACAGAAGCATGTTCTGTAGCATTACAGGTAAACGATAGCGTTTATTCGAACTTTGAGCTATGTCCTCAGTCACATAGCTTACGACTATTGCCAATGGTTGATGCATTATTAAAAGAGGCAGGTATTGAGCTCGGTGATCTTGATGGACTTATCTTTGGTCAAGGCCCCGGTAGTTTTACTGGCGTTCGCATTGGTGTAGGTGTTGCTCAAGGGTTAGCTTTTTCTGCAAACTTACCAGTAGTTGGTGTTTCTAGTTTGCAAGCAATGGCGCAAACTGCTTTTACTAAGCACGGTGAACAGCAAGTCATCTCAACTATTGATGCGCGTATGTCTGAAGTGTATAACGGCTATTATCAGCTTGATGAAAATAATATTATGCAAGCACAATGTGATGAAGCGGTATTACCTCCTGAACATTTGGCAGAGCACTTAGCATCGCTAGTTAATAAGCCTGTCTATGGCGTAGGCACTGGTTGGGATGCTTATAGCGAACAATTATCATCACTAAAAAGTAACCAAGGTGAACTTGATATCTTATTTCCAAGTGCACAAGCTATGTTAGAAATTGGCAAAGCCTTGTTAGAGCAAGGGCAGGGTGTCAGTGCTGAACAGGCACAACCTGTGTATGTACGAGACACGGTTTCTTGGAAGAAGCTTCCGGGTCGTTAAGGTCAGCCATGACAAATTCCACAGCAACTCCTTCAGCAAGTTTTTGGCAAAAATATCAGTTATATTTCCTTTTACTTGCTGCTGTCTTTATTAGACAAATTCCAATAGTTTCTATCCCTTTAAATTGGCTTGAAACTTACTTTCATGAAATAAGCCATGGTATTGCCGCATTAGTAACTGGTGGTGAAATTATGCGTATTCAGTTATTTCCTAATGGTTCAGGTGTCTGTACAACTCGCGGAGGCTTAAGCTTTTTCATTACCTTTTTGGGGTATGCAGGCGCAACACTATGGGGTTGGTTAATTTTTAAAATTGCCAATAGTCATCAGCGCATCGCT
>Ga0105348_1000317_pt1 | contig 35750 bp, 35 predicted proteins | sample EN8Hudsemesocosm_2_FD_83504 | JGI IMG/M metagenome (GOLD analysis project Ga0105348, IMG submission 83504) | Methane-oxidizing microbial communities from mesocosms in the Hudson Canyon - EN8C Hudson Canyon | ecosystem: Environmental > Aquatic > Marine > Cold seeps | place: Hudson Canyon... | reverse complement strand
ACGGACATGTTACGCAACGCGGAAAATGACCTGCGTAGAGAACTCACCAACTTTAATACCGATAAAGTGCTGGGCAGTAACATTGATGTGTTCCATAAAAACCCAGCCCACCAGCGCAATATGATTTCTAATCTTAAGAGCACCTACAGCACAGAAATTGAAGTGGCGGGTCGCACCTTTGGCTTGATCGCAAACCCGGTGGTTGATGTGGATGATAATCGTATCGGTACCGTGGTTGAGTGGATGGATAGAACCGATGAAGTCGCCATCGAAAGAGAAATTGATGGTGTGTTAGCGGCAGCGGGTCGCGGTGACCTTACCGAGCGCATTGAGTTGAAGGGCAAAGATGGTTTCTTTAAACGCTTGTCAGAAGGCTTGAATGGTTTAGTGGATATTGCCGATGGTGTGATCACTGAAACGGCCAGTGTGCTCGGCGCTATGGCACAGGGCGATATGACCAAAACCATTGACAGTGATTATGAAGGCGCCTTTGATCAACTGAAAACCGATGTGAACACCACGGGGGAACGCTTGACCGAGATCGTGGGCAAGATTTCCAATTCCTCCGGTACTATCCGTACCGGCGCCGATGAGATTGCTCAGGGTAATGCGGACTTAAGTCAGCGCACGGAAGAACAGGCATCGTCCTTGGAAGAAACCGCATCCAGCATGGAAGAAATGACCAGTACAGTACGACAAAGTGCTGAAAATGCCCGCACCGCCAATGAGCTTTCGGAAGAAGCCCGTATTAAAGCCAGCCAAGGTGGGGATGTGGTGCAGCGTGCGATAACGGCCATGGATGAAATTAACGATTCCAGTAAGAAAATTGCCGACATCATTGGCGTGATTGATGAGATCGCCTTCCAAACCAACCTACTGGCACTAAACGCGGCGGTGGAGGCAGCGCGAGCGGGTGAGCAGGGCCGGGGCTTTGCGGTGGTGGCTGGTGAGGTGCGTAATCTGGCACAACGTTCCGCCGGTGCAGCGAAGGAAATTAAAGACTTGATTCGCGACAGTGTGGACAAGGTAACCGACGGTTCCAAATTGGTGAATGAGTCCGGTGAAACACTGCAAGAAATTGTGGGGGCGGTGGGTAAAGTTAGTGACATGATTGAGGGTATTAGCCAGGCCGCTGAGGAACAATCCGCAGGTATTGAACAGGTTAATAAGGCCATCACCCAGATGGACGAAATGACCCAGCAAAATGCCGCCTTAGTAGAAGAAGCGTCCGCCGCCGGTGAAGCCATGGCTGACCAGGCTCGAGGTATGCAAGGTTTGATGGATTTTTTTACTGTGGGTAATGCCGCTGCAAGTATTGAGATGCAGCCGGTAAAGTCACATAAGGCGGCTGCACGAGTATCCAGTGCACCGCTGAAAGCAGTTAAACAGAAACCCGCTAAAAAAGCCGCCGTACCTAAAGGGGTGCAGGCCCATAAAGCCGATGATGATGAGTGGGAGGAATTCTAGGCTGATCAATAAAGAGTATTAGGCCGTAATAGTCCTCAAGAAATAAAGAGTAGTAAGTAAAGCTGCGGAGGCTGGTGCGCTAGCCTCCCTGTTTTATCCAAGCAGTATCATAGGAGCGCGTTTAATCCCTAGATACTTACGTTGAATCCAGAATGTTGAATTCGAGCTGGGAGCTTATGTCAGAAGCTAAGGTGGCCAAGGATCGGTCTAATTTTACTTCCCGAGAGTTTGGGATGACGGATAAAGACTTTAAGGCCATTAGTGAAAAGTCTCATGAGTTAACCGGCATTCAGTTATCAGATCATAAAAAGGAAATGGTCTACAGTCGGGTAAGCCGCCTGATTAGAACGTTAAAATTTCCTGATTTTAAAACCTACCTCGCATTTCTGGATCAAGGGGATCCAGATCATCTGAGTGACTTTGTTAATGCGATTACCACCAACTTAACCTCGTTCTTCCGTGAGTCCCACCACTTTGAGTTTTTGAAAAGCACCATTATTCCTGAGCTTAAAAAGGCTAATTTTAACAGTCGAAAGATTCGCATTTGGTCAGCGGGGTGTTCCACCGGTGAAGAACCTTACTCCTTAGCGATTACATTGCGTGAAAGCTTTAATGATACAAATTGGAATTGCAAAATTTTAGCAACGGATCTGGATTCCAATGTAATCAACACCGGTAAAGACGGTATCTATGAAAACAGTCGATTTGAGGGTATCGATAAGAAATACAAAAAATGGTTTTTACGGGATCGCGCCTCAAAAGACGGACGGGTTCGAGTTAAGCCATCTTTGCAGGACCTAATCACCTTTAAGCGACTAAACTTATTAGGGGACTGGCCCATGAAGGGGCCCTTTGATGTGATATTTTGCCGCAATGTGGTGATCTATTTTAATAAGGAAACACAACGCAAATTATTTGATCGCTACGCAGACATGCTTACACCCAATGGCTATTTATTTATTGGGCATTCAGAGTCCTTACACCGAGTGAGTGATCGATTTGAGTCACTGGGTAAGACTATTTACAGGAAAACACATTAGTTGTGAGTATTATGCACGCAAAAGATGCGCATAAATTACCGCCGGTAACGCGAGGGTTTGAACATATTAATCGTTACTGGGATCGACGCATGGGATTGGCTGCCGCGAAAATTATGCCAGGTCAATTATACGTGAGTCAGCACGGTGAAATGATTTCCACGGTGTTGGGTTCCTGTATCTCTGCCTGTATTCGAGACAATGTGATAGGTGTCGGCGGCATGAATCATTTTATGTTGCCGGTGCAGAAAGATGAGTCACGTAACTGGGGACAGTGTGAAATCAGTTCCGCCACCCGCTACGGAAATTGGGCGATGGAATACTTGATTAATGAAATCTATAAAATGGGTGGTAGTAAGCAAAATCTGGAGGTAAAGCTTTTCGGCGGTGGCAAGGTACTTAAAGGACTTAATATGGCCGATGTGGGAAGAATGAATGCTGATTTTGCATATCATTTCCTAGCCGAAGAGGGGTTGGAAATTGTAGCGCAAGATTTGGGCGATAGTTTCCCGCGCAAGGTCTTGTACTTCCCTGATACGGGGGCAGTGAAGGTGCGGAAGCTGAAAACCGTACGTAATGATACTGTGGCACAGCGTGAGCGCGCGTACATTGAGTCTATTAATGAGAAGCCTGCTGATGGTAGTGTTGAGTTGTTTTAGTGGAATCGTGTGATTTAGTTGAAGAGTTTAGTTAGATGCTTTGGTTGGATAGTTTAGGTGTTGGTTTTTGGGGTGGATGAATAATGGCAGTACCGAAAAGAGTATTGGTCGTTGATGATCAAGCGGTTATCCGAAAATTACTGACGGATATTATAAACACTAGCCCGTTATTAACGGTTGTTGGCGAGGCGGCCGACCCTTTAATTGCCCGTGATGAAATCAAACGGCTTAACCCTGATGTGATTACTCTCGATATTGAAATGCCGCGCATGGATGGGCTCACGTTCCTGAAAAATTTAATGCGCTTGCGCCCCATGCCCGTGGTGATGATTTCTACCCTGACCGAACGCGGTGCCCCTGCAACGCTGGAGGCCTTGGAGTTGGGCGCGGTGGATTATATCGCTAAGCCAACGCAAAATTTACAGGCTAACCTTAGTGCCTACAGTGATGAGTTGATTGATAAAGTTGTCACTGCGGCAAATGCCCACGTTCGGCAACTCAAACTGGAAAAAACCAAGAATATTCAAACGGCTGCCAGTACCGGTGTTCGTTATAAATCTCAGCACTTATTCGCGATTGGTGCTTCTACCGGCGGTACCGAAGCGATTAAGGAGGTGTTGTTGGATATGCCGGAGGATTGTCCGCCCATTGTTATTGCGCAGCACATCCCACCGGTGTTCTCGACTTCTTATGCCATGCGTCTTGATGCCAGCTGTGCCATGAACGTGCATGAAGCAAGTCATGGCCAGATCATAGAGCCCGGAAACGTATATATCGCTCCTGGTGACGACCATTTAACGGTGCGTAAGAAGGGTGTGATGTTGGTGTGCGCATTGGATCAGGCGGACCCCGTTAACCGGCATCGTCCCTCTGTGGATGTGCTGTTTGATTCTGTGGCTGTGGTGGCACAGCAGAATTCAACTGCCGCCATACTTACGGGTATGGGGAAAGACGGCGCGGAGGGCCTGCTTAATATTCGTAATGCGGGTGGTATCACCATTGCGCAAGATGAAGAGACCAGTGTGGTGTGGGGGATGCCGGGGGCTGCTGTGGGTATCGATGCTGCAGGTCAGGTTATGCCGCTACAGGAAATTGCTCGTAAGATGTTGTTTTACGCTAAGAAATAAGCTTTCTGTCGGTTGTTACCAGCGGAACTAGCGGCAAGAATCAAAGTCTGGTCTATACTTTTGTCGATGGTCGGAAACTTAGATATTAGAAGAGGGACACTATGACTGTACTATCTAACCCGTCAGCTGATGGCAATGAGTTGACTATTAAAATTGAAGGCCGTTTCGACTTTAGTGCTCACCAAGAGTTTCGTGACTGTTACGAGAATTTGGGCAAAGATCCTTCGGAGTATGTGATTGATATGCAGAGCACCAGCTACTTAGACAGTTCTGCCTTGGGTATGTTGCTACTGCTGCGTGATCACGCCGGTGGTGATGGCTCTGAGATTAAGATCGTCAATTGTAATGACGATGTTAAAAAAATTCTGACGATATCAAATTTCGAGCAGTTGTTTCAGATTCAGTAGTTAATCAAATCAATGTTAAATGCGCAGCCGCTACGAATACTCATTGCGGACGACAATAATACGGATCGTATGATTCTGGCTAAAATCGTGTCTCGCATGGGTCACGAGGTGTTGTCTGCCAAGGATGGTATGGAAGCCGTTGCGCGGTTTCGTGAAGAACACCCCGAGTTAATTTTGCTTGATGCTCTTATGCCGAATATGGATGGCATGGAGGCAGCCCGTATTATTAAGAAAGAGGCGGGCGATGAACTAATTCCTATTATTTTTCTAACCTCTTTGGCTGATGATGCTGAGCTTGCGAATTGCTTAGCGTCGGGTGGTGATGATTTTCTTTCAAAACCCTATAGTCGAACGATTTTGGAAGCAAAAATTGGTGCCTTTGCGCGGATGCGTGATATGCACAAAACCTTAAAAACGCAACACGATCAAATTGCCCTGCACAACCAACATATGTTGCGGGAACAAAAGGTGGCGATGGAAGTTTTCCAAAATGTCACCCAGGGCAAAAAGATGTCTGCGCCCAACTTTAAGGTGATGCAGTCTCCCTTCGCGATTTTTAACGGTGATATTGTATTAACTGCCTATACACCCTCGGGTGGTATGTATGTCTTATTGGGTGATTTTACCGGTCATGGTCTTCCCGCGGCTATTGGTGCTATGCCGATGGCTGAAATCTTTTACGGCATGGTGGGTAAGGGCTTCACCATGCGTGAAATCTTGAGTGAAGTTAATCTCAAGTTGCAAAAAGTATTACCGATCGGTTTTTTCTGCTGCGCTTGCATGATTGATATGAATTTCACCGAACAAACGCTTGAGGTTTGGAACGGTGGTTTGCCCGATTGTTTTTTGTATCGCAGTAAAAATCACAGTATTGATGCAGTAGCTTCCACACACTTACCTTTAGGGGTTTTAGGCGCACAAAAATTCAGTGATAACACAGAGGTGTATCAACTGGAGCAGGGCGACCGCTTTTTTATGTGGTCTGACGGTATTTTTGAGGCCCGTAGCGAGGACGAAGAACTGTTTGGTGAAGAACGGCTGCGCGAAGTGTTTTTGCAAAATGAAGATACATCCTTGTTGTTTGATCAGGTAAAGCAAGCCGTTACTGATTTTATGGGAGAATCTTTGCGCGATGATGATATTTCCATGGCTGAAGTGGTTCTGGTGGATCTTGAAACTTTGGGTGATCGTCAGGTGGCGTATGCCGGTAGTAGCTTGGTGGGGCCGACTGATTGGAAAGTGTCATTTGAGCTCGGTGTAGAAACACTCAAGGCGTTTAACCCATTACCCTTGATGGTTCATAATCTAATGGAAACGCCTGGTTTACGGCGGCACAACACGAACATTTATACCTTGCTGTCGGAGTTGTATTCTAATGCTTTGGAGCATGGTGTGATGGGGTTGGATTCGGGCTTGAAGTCAGATGCAGCTGGTTTTGCTCAATATTATTTAAAACGGACTCAGGCTCAAACTGAGCTTGAAGAAGGTTTTGTCCGTTTTACCTTTACCCATAAGCCCAATAAAAATGGTGGCAAGTTGGTCATCGCCGTGGATGATAGTGGTCCGGGGTTTGATTATGTCTCAAAAATTGATGTTGCTTTGGAGCAGCAAAAGGGTTTTTGTGGCAGAGGCATTCCGCTGATTAGCAACTTGGTGGATAGTGTGGTGTATAAAGGGGAAGGGAATTCCGTGGAAGTGGTATATAGTTGGACTAACAATGATAAGTAGGAATGGCTAAGTAGAGCGAATTATCAATAGGTGCGACATTGATAGCTACGATATTAATCGCTACGAAGTTATAGCAGCCGAGTTTAAATAATAATAAAGTGCTTTGTGGATGGAGGAAGGTTACATGGTGCATGTTGATCTAGCTTTTCAGTCAAGCCTTAAAGATGTGATGGAGGATGAGTATTCATTGCTTCTGGAAACCTTTTTAAGTGATTCCAAATTACGGATTGAGCAGATCAATGATGCGATTAGCCAAAATGACGCTGATGCTTTGCGTAAAGCTGCCCACAGCTTTAAGGGGAGTTCTTGTAATATCGGAGCCCCGCAGTTGACGGACCTCTGTAGTCATGCTGAAAAGATTGGGCAAGATAACAGCATGGAATTGGCTGTCGAAATATCTTCGCGTATAGACGAAGAATTTTCGTTAGTGTCAGCTGCTCTACTCGATATTCTTAATATTTAAGGAACCACTGAAAAACTACTTTATTTATGCCCATGGGTACTTGTCCTGGCTTCGTTGAATTTAACTTAATACTCACTTGTGCCCTTTGGGTATTTTTCGGCTAAATCTGCTTCACCAGTTCTGCGCCGCAAACATTTTTCAGACGCTTCCTATGTCTCTTTTAGCGGGCTAAGCACCTCCAAATTTCGTTAATATTTTTATACTTTGCCTTCTTGGCCCGCATATTGCTTTTTCCAGTATGAAACTCTAAACATAACTGGAGATTACTATGGGTGGGATCACTAACTCTGGTGCTACCGGAAATCAAAGCAGCGGTATTTTCGTGCTTTCAGGAACGGCTAGTAGCTCGAGTACAGATGTAACAGGCAAGGAAGCTTCGAATGAAGCTGTTGAATTTTCTGAAGTTTTAGACCAACAAGTCGCTGGTGGCGAAGTTACTACCGAGCTTGACGAGCAGGTAGATGCTAGCGAAGAGCAGGGCTTGGCATTGGCTGGGGCTGTTGAAGACGGGCTAGAACAGAGTGGCAATGGCTTGCCGACCGATATTCTCCTCTCCGGTGAAGCATTGCCAACAGAGGGTGTTGCTGCTGGGGGGGAAGCCGAAGGTGTTGTGCTAACACAAATTGCGGCTAACTCACTGGACTTTTTCGGTGATGGTAAGCTGAATGATGTTACGGAAGAAGGCGACACCGTTATTCAACTTTCTGGTGTCACGGGTAACGAGTCTCAGGGTAGCACTCAAGATGATTCTGAGAATGGTGCTGATAAGGGTGATGCTGAGGAGATACTGTCGGCGGCTTTGGAGGGAGAGGACAATACTGCCGATAAAGTAACTGAGGAATCTGAAGGTGTTGTTGATGTGGCTGAAGTCGAGCAGCAAGCTGATGCGGCCACATACGCATCCACTATGGCGGCAGAAGAAAAGAAGGCAGCTGATGCGCAGAAAGCTGGGTTAGCAGAGCAGAGTCAATCTTCCAGTGCTGTCAATGCAGAGCGTGGTCAGTCGAAGGTTAGTGAGCTGGCAAAGCAAGCTGAGCAGTCTGCATTAGGGCAAGGTACGGGTGTATTGGCTGACGCTGAACTGTCCGCTGGTGCAGATGTCGATGTTGACCCTGAATTTGAGCGCTACTTGAACCAGCAGCGTGCTTTGGTGGGCCGTTCGGAGCCAGTGAAATCTCAAGCGCCAGCCACTAGTTTTAGTGAGTTGGCAGGTCAAGCCATGCAAACCGGAGTAGATGCCCCTGTGGGAACCAGTAGTTGGGGTGACGCAATGGGCGAGCGCCTGGTGTGGTTAAACGGTGAGGGTATTCAAACGGCAGAAATTCATTTGAACCCCGCAGAGCTTGGTCCTCTATCGGTTAAAATTAATGTGCAGCAAGATTCTACCCAGGTGGTATTTACCAGCCAGCATGCTCAGGTACGTGATGCACTGGAACAGCAGTTACCGCGATTGCGTGAGATGTTTGAAGAGCAGGGTTTGAATTTGGTTGATGTGGAAGTGTCGGACCAATCATTGTCGCAAGGTTCTCAGTCCGAAGGTGAATCTGATGATGACAACTCTTCTGGTGCTGATGGCTCGGGTGATGGGGTCGATGATGATGCTTTAGTGGCTCATCACGTCATTGAGCAGAAAACCGTGGGCTTGGTAGATGCTTATGTTTAGGGCTCATTCAGTTAGGTAACGTTTCTTTTTAGTTCTTCTCAGGTAGTCCTTTTACCTTTTCTCCTGGGCCTGCAACGGGCCCTGGAAAAGAGCCATCCGTATTTAGGGTGGCCTTGTCTTTTTGTTATACCCCACACTTGATTCCTTACGCTAAACTTGGTTTAAGTGACAAACTTTTGTCACCCGACTGCGGTTCACTCAATATCTTATTGAAAACTAAAGGATTAATAGAGTGTTTTTGGTGGCATAGGACTTGCTAGTTTGAGTTGTAATAGCGGCCAAAGCACCGATTGTTGACGTGATTGCCATTACGGTTAGTTAATGCACCAAGGGGATAGGAGTCATCATGGCCGAGAAGAAAGATTTAGAGATTGATGTAGAAGAAACCGAAGAAGCGCCTAAGAAGAAGGGCGGTAGCAAGATGACTCTGATTATTATCATTGTTGCTGTCTTGCTCATTGTTGGTGGTTCTATTGGTGCCACGCTTTACTTCTTGTCGAGCTCTGAAGATACGATCGAATCGGAATCGGAATCTGAGGAAGAAGAAGTTGAAGAAGTGGAGCTGCAGAAAGAAGCTATTTATCAAAAAATCAGCCCCGCATTTGTCGTGAACTTTCAAGGTTCTGGCAAAACACGTTACCTTCAGGTTCATGTCACTGTGATGGGAAGGGATCCTGACGCCATGGCTGCATTAGAAGTACATATGCCGCTGATTAAAAACAATTTAACCTTAATGTTTAGTAGTCAGAACTTTGATGAATTGAAAACACCGGAAGGTAAGGAAAAAATGCGGCAGCAGTCGACGGAAGCGATTCAGGCGATTATGCAAAAAGAACTGAAGCGACCGGGCATTGAAACGGTATTGTTTACTAATTTCGTTATGCAGTAATAGTAAAACCAGCAAGATCACTGTCTATTTAAAGAGCATAGTAGAAAGATTGTAGTTAAGAGCATAGTTAAGAACATAGTTAAGAACATAGTTAAGAACGTAATTAAGAGCATAGTAAAAAACGTAGTAAAAGGGTTAGGAGTTTATGTCAGTTCAAGATTTACTGTCACAGGATGAGATCGATGCGTTGCTCCACGGTGTGGATGACGGCGCTATTGATACGGACGAAGAAGGGTCTGAAGAAGGTATTTCATCCTATGATCTGACTAGCCAGGACCGTATTGTGCGTGGACGTATGCCCACGTTGGAAATGGTGAATGAACGTTTTGCTCGTTATACCCGTATAAGTCTTTTTAATATGTTACGCCGAACTGCGGATGTTGCTGTGGGTGGTGTGCAGATTCAAAAGTTTGGTGAATATATTCACAGCCTGTATGTACCTACCAGTCTTAATCTTATTAAGATCCGTCCACTTCGTGGCACTGCATTGTTTGTATTAGACGCTAAATTAGTTTTCAAACTGGTTGATAACTTTTTCGGTGGTGTTGGTGCTCACGTAAAGATTGAAGGTCGGGAATTTACGCCCACTGAATTACGTGTTGTACATATGGTGTTGGAACAAGCTTTTGTGGATATGGTGGAAGCGTGGGCTGCCATTTATAAAGTTGATTTTGAGTATATGAATTCTGAAGTAAACCCATCCATGGCAAATATTGTAAGCCCTAGTGAAGTGGTAGTGGTGAGTACTTTCCATGTGGAGCTTGATGGTGGTGGCGGTGAAATGCATCTCACCATTCCTTATTCCATGATTGAGCCTATTCGTGAAATGCTCGACTCTGGTGTACAAAGTGATGTGGATGATACGGATGAACGCTGGATTACATCATTACGTGAAGAAATAGAACACGCGATTGTTTCCATTAATGCCAGTGTCGTTGAGCGTGAAGTGAAGTTGCGGGATATTATGGAAATGAAGGCAGGCGATGTTATACCTGTTGATATGCCAGAGAATATGATTATTACGGCCAATGGAATTCCTACGTTTCGGGCAAAGCTGGGTGTGTCCGATGGGAATATGGCGTTAAAAATTGTTGATACTGTTGAACGGCCGAAGTAATTCTTTTTGTTCGGTGCGTGATAAATAATTTGATTTAAAACTGTGCAGATACTGTGTGTGAATGAAAGGCGCAGTACGGGTAAAAGGTGAAGAGCATGAACGATGAAACTGCGCCAAACGGCGACTCAGATGATCAGCAGGCTATGGCTGATGAATGGGCTGCTGCCATGGAAGAACAGGGCGATGAGGAGACGGGTGATGGTGCAACACCGGCGGCACTAGAAGAATTGCAGGACGAAGGTGTAGATATGCCTTCTGAGATGGGGGGCGACAATCCTAATATGGATGTTATTTTGGATATTCCCGTGACCATTGCTATGGAAGTGGGTAATACGGAAATATCTATTCGTAATCTGTTACAGCTTAATCAAGGATCTGTGATAGAGCTTGATCGACTTGCTGGTGAGCCTCTGGATGTGAAGGTGAATGGAACTTTGATCGCCCATGGTGAAGTGGTGGTTGTGAATGAAAAGTTTGGTATTCGACTCACGGATGTGATCAGCCCAAGCGAAAGAATCAAAAAACTGAGATAGGATTATGATGTTCGGTCGTTATTGTTTTGTTGGCCGTTGTTTTAGTGATTGTTTTGTTGGCCGTTCTCGTAAAAGAGTCACGACAATTATTTGCTATTTGATAATGGCAATCATGCAGCCTGCCTTCGCATCTACTTCTACAGCTGATGTTGATGCTCTTGTTAATTCTGATGAAACTTCTCAATCAAGTGCATCCGCTGGCTCACTTGAAACTTTAGACCCAACTGCGGTGGTTGTTGAATCTACTGCACGGGCGCAACCCGTTGCTGAAACTTTGGTATCAAATCCCGCTTATTATCTTCAAATATTACTGGTGTTGGTCTTTATTATCGCATTGATTTTTGTCTGCGCTTGGTTGGCAAAGAAAATGAATGCTGGTGGTTTTATGGGTAGTCAACAGTTGAAATTGCTGGGTGGCCTGTCTGTTGGTACTCGTGAAAGAGTCGTGTTGATTGAAGTTGGCGATAAGCAGTTGCTATTGGGGGTCGCTCCTGGTCGAGTGAATGCTTTACATGTGTTCGATGAGCCAGTTATTAACAGTCAGCAGCCTGAAATGTCAGAATTCGCTAAGAAAATACAAATGGTTCTTAGAAAAGATAGTAGTGTTAGTACACCTCAGAAGAGTAATGTTGAAATTAAGGGCAGTTCTGATAATGCGTAGCAGTTGGGATTTTTCGGCGATAGACGTGAGAATTAAGCCATTGTTGCAGGTATTGCTGCGCCTATTTTTTGCAATGGTCTTCGTGTTAGTTCCAGGAATTGTTTTTGCAGCAGATCCTATCAGCGCCTCGGGTATTCCTTTATCCGGTTCTGGGACTCCGGGAATTCCTGCCATGCAGGTGACGACTACGCCTGGCGGTGGCCAGCAATATACGGTCACTATTCAAATATTAATGTTAATGACGGCGATGACCTTTTTGCCGGCATTTTTGTTGATGACGACGTCGTTTACTCGCATTATTATTGTATTCGCCATTTTGCGTCAGGCTTTGGGTTTACAGCAGACACCGTCAAATCAAATTTTAGTGGGCATGGCGTTGTTTCTTACCATCTTCATTATGTCGCCAGTGTTTGAGAAGGTGAATGAAGATGCCTTGCAGCCGTATATGAATGAACAGTTGGCGCCATTGGATGCGATTGAAAAAGCGAAGATACCTGTTCGTGACTTTATGTTGGCTCAAACTCGAGAGTCAGATATTGATTTGTTTATGCGAATTGCCAATGCGGAGCCGGTGCAATCGCCTGAGGATATCCCCTTCACTATATTGATGCCATCGTTTGTGACCAGTGAATTAAAGACGGCGTTCCAAATGGGGTTTATTTTGTTTATTCCTTTCCTCATTATAGATTTCGTTATTGCTAGTGTACTGATGGCCATGGGGATGATGATGTTGTCGCCTATTATTATTTCACTGCCGTTTAAAATCATGCTGTTTGTGCTAGTGGATGGGTGGGCATTAATTATGGGCACTTTGGCAGCAAGTTTCGGAATATAGGAGGTGATACATGACGCCAGAAGTTGTGCTTGATCTCATTCGAGAAGCTTTCTTTATTATTGTACTTTGTGTTGCCGCTATCGTTGTGCCTAGTTTGGTTGTAGGTTTGATTGTGAGTATGTTTCAAGCGGCCACTCAAATTAATGAACAGACATTGAGTTTTCTGCCGCGTCTGGTTATTACCTTGTTAACCGTTATCGTGATTAGTCCGCGTCTGGTGCAAGGGATTGTCGATTATACCACTCGATTAATAACCAATATTCCCAATATTATTGGGTGAATCCGCATTAGGTCTTTGTGTAAAAAAGCATGCTAGAAGTTGATGCCGCAGAAATAACCAGTTGGATTGGGCGCTATATGTGGCCGTTCTTTCGTATATCTGCTTGTTTGATGGCTATGCCGGTGATTGGTACTCAGCTGATACCAGGGCGAATAAAAATTGCCTTAGCTTTTCTGATTACTATTGTGATTGGGCCGCTTATTCCAGAGGTGCCACACGTTGAAGGCATTTCCTTAGAGGCTGCGTTGATTGCAGGGCAGCAGCTGCTCATTGGTGTTGCCATGGGTTTTTCTTTACAGTTTCTATTTCAGTTGTTCGTCGTCGGTGGGCAGATGATTGCCATGCAGATGGGGATGGGTTTTGCTTCCATTGTTGATCCAGCCAATGGGGTTTCGGTAACCGTGCTCTCACAATTGTTTTTGATTTTAGTGACCTTGCTGTTTCTTTCCATGAATGGGCATGGGGTCTTAATTGAAGTGTTGGTGGAAAGTTTTTATACCCTGCCGATAGGCGTTGACGGTTTGGGCGCGGAGGGCTTCCATAAACTGGCGATGCAAGGTGTTTGGATGTTAGGTAGTGCTGTACTTATTGCGCTGCCTGCAGTGACATCTATCTTAGTGGTTAATTTAACCTTTGGTGTGATGACTCGTGCCGCACCACAACTTAATATCTTTGCCATTGGCTTTCCCATGACCATGACCTTGGGTTTAGTGGTTACCTGGATAACGTCTGCCGGCATTCTTTCGCAATATCATCAATTTTCTCAGCAGAGCCTGTCTTTTCTCAGGTCGTTGGTAGGCGCATGATTCGCTTCCTTGTTATGTATGGAGTAAGGCATGGCTGACGATGATAGTAGTCAGGAGAAAACGGAAGACCCCACGCCGAAACGAATGCAGGAAGCGCGGGATCAGGGGCAAATCCCCCGTTCCAAGGAATTAAATACCACCGTAGTGTTGCTAGCGGGCACGGGTGGACTGTTGCTTTTTGGCGAATCCATTGCCAGGCAGTTTTTAGCCATTGCGCAAAATAATTTTGAGATTCCCAGAGAGCATATATTTGACAATGCTTATATGGGGCTACATTTAGGCAGAGCAGCCTATGATGGGATGTCGTCAATAGTTCCCGTTCTCGCTATTTTGCTGGTGGCGTCGATCGTTGGTCCTATCGCCTTGGGAGGCTGGCTGCTGAGTGCAAAGGCCATGGCGCCTAAATTCAGTCGATTAAATCCTGGTGCTGGATTAAAGCGTATGTTTTCGGTTAATGCGCTGATGGAGCTTGCTAAGGCCCTTGCCAAATTCTTGATAGTTGCATCACTTTCTTTAGTTATTCTGCAAATGATGGTGGATGATATTTTGGGCTTGGGGCGTGAATCCATAAATGGCGCCATGGAGCATGCAGTTGTAATTGTGGGGTGGGCTTTTTTTACCCTAAGCGCAACAACGATTGTGATTGCTATGGTGGACGTGCCATTTCAAATTTGGGACAACAGTAAAAAACTAAAAATGACCAAGCAACAGGTCAAGGATGAATATAAAGATACCGAGGGTAAGCCTGAGGTTAAAGGGCGTATAAGACAGTTGCAGCGTGAAATTGCACAGCGGCGCATGATGGGTGAGGTGCCTGAGGCTGATGTTGTTATCACAAACCCAACGCATTTTTCGGTGGCTCTAAAATACGACCCACAACAGGCAGGCGCTCCCATCGTAGTTGCAAAAGGGGCTGATTTTATGGCGTTGAAAATTCGGGAAATTGCTGAGGCGCATGATGTGCCGCAAGTCAGAACACCACCCTTAACTCGGGCTGTTTATTACAGTACGGATGTTGATCAGCAGGTACCCGCTGGATTGTATTTGGCGGTGGCGCAAGTATTAGCCTATGTGTTTCAGATTAGGGAGCATGAAGCCAGAAGGGGTAAACGTCCGAATCCTTTGGGCAATTTAGATATTCCTGTGGATTTACAGCACGATTAAAACGATTTCCATTTAAGTTGCTTCCATTAAAATAATTCCACATCATCTAGGTCGTTATTTGAGTGAGATGTCTCGAATCGACTTTTTTCTTCCACCAATTGGTTCATTAGAGCAACAAATTTTGCAGCATGTTGCTCTGCTTCTTTGAAGCTAGTAATAACAATGTCAGCTTTATCCTTGTCCTGCCTCCAGTTAGGCGCGGCAATGATCTCCAATGTTTTTAATAGGTTGTTTCGCACTGATTCAAAAGGTTCTAATATTTTTGAAAAGCAGGGAAGGTGTCCGTAATCCATTTTCCCGGTCTTTTCCAGCCAGTGACCCAGCGGAGTATCGCCAAGCCTGCTTTGTATTAACTTTGCTTCCTCTGAGTCGGTACCCGTCTGCAGTATTCTGTAGCCGTGTTGAAGATAAATCACCAATTCTTGTTTCATCAGGTTAAGTTGATTCAGCATTTTTGAATAGCTTACCTTTTCGTAAATCTGTCCCGTAGCGGAGGCAAATTGATCAAAACTATCTTTGAAGTCATAGGTTGCATTCTTATATTCATTGGCCGCTGTTGTCATATTGCTAGTGCTGCTGACAACTTCATGGCTGATGGTAATAAGTTTTTCTGTCACATTCTGAATTTGTGAGGTGGCATCTTTAGTGGTTGTTGCTAACGATCTTACTTCGTCGGCTACCACAGAAAAACCTCGCCCGTATTCGCCGGCTCTTGCGGCTTCAATAGCGGCGTTAAGGGCAAGTAGGTTCGTTTGGTCGGCTATGTTGGTAATGGAGTTCGCCAGTTCTGAAATTTGCCCGGTGTAGGACTCTAGCGTTTTGGTGGAGCTTCCCATGGACTCCAGCACACTGTTTAACTGAGTTACGTCATTGGTGACTTTTTCTACGGATTGTTTGCCCGATATTGCTGCCTTCAGGCCTGCGTTTGTGGTTTTTTCCACGTCGTTCATTTCGTCTGTGGCAAAAACTAGATCCTCCTTATTAGCCATTATGAGGGTGTAAAATAGTTGTGACCTTAGTTGTGAAATGCTGGAGGTCACCTCTATTTCATTGGCTTGTAGATGATGGTGCTGAATCTGACTGACAGAATGGTCGATTTTTTCCAGAAAAGTATTAAAGCTCCCATATAGCCCCATGTCTTTGAACTCGCCTTTGATGTAGTTGCCGGATTCTGCCTCATGGACCATATATTCCGCCTTCTTGAAAACACTGAGGACCTCATCGATGGCGATATTCAGTTCTTGTGCCGGGGTATTGAGGTAGGTGTCATAGTTCGGGAGTGTTACTCGTGCTTCTAAATTACCTTCTTTAACTTGATGAATTACATTCATCATGTCTTCAAGGACTTTTTTGTTCTGTTTGATGCGTTGGCTTCGAAAGATCTGTATGGCAGCGGTGACTACGGCCATGGGAATGAGTACCCAGTCCATTTGATAGGTGTATAAAAAGTATATGACGGCTACTACTAATAGCAGTGTTGAGATGATGTTGATGGCTCTGGTTGAGAATAACTTGTACATCGTTAGTCGGTCTCTGGGTGGGGTTTATAAAGTTTAGTTTAGGTGGGGGGGGCGGCAAGTTTTTGGATGTATCGAAGCGTATTAAGGGCGTCGAGTTTAAGTATGTGCCGTCTTCTTTTTATGGGTATTTTTCCTTAGGGTGAAAAGTAGGACAGGATATTGCATTACTCCCTATGTAATTAATAAATAGACGTAAATTGCGTCAATTTCTTGAATCATTCACGTGTAATGACGTGGCTTTGACAGTTGTTGTTGGTTCTAAATAGTAGTTGTTGGGTTTTAATAGGTGGTACCCATGGATCGAGCAGTTTTTCCAAAAGGTCTTAGCAGTCTAGGTCGGGGGAATTTTGGTATTCCTTTGATGTTGTTGGTGCTGTTGGCAATGATGATTTTGCCGATCCCTACTTTTTTACTGGACGTGTTTTTTACCTTTAATATCGCGCTGGCTCTGGTCGTTTTGCTGGTGTCTGTTTACACCATGCGTCCCCTTGATTTTGCTGTGTTCCCCACAGTCCTGTTAATCGCAACGCTACTACGGCTTGCGTTAAATGTTGCTTCTACTCGCGTGGTGCTCCTGTTTGGGCATGAGGGTGGTGATGCGGCAGGTAAGGTGATCGAGGCCTTTGGTGCCGTTGTGGTTGGGGGTAACTATGTTGTTGGTCTGGTGGTATTCCTCATTCTGGTCATTATAAATTTCGTCGTTGTGACTAAAGGTGCTGGAAGAATCTCTGAGGTAAGTGCTCGTTTTACCTTGGATGCGATGCCAGGTAAGCAGATGGCGATTGATGCAGATTTGAATGCTGGGTTGTGTGAGCCTGAAGAGGCTAAGGCTCGGCGTGAGGAAATTTCGCAGGAAGCCGATTTTTACGGTTCCATGGATGGTGCTAGTAAGTTTGTGCGTGGAGATGCCATTGCAGGCATTATGATCTTGGTTATAAATATTATCGGTGGCCTTGGTATTGGAATTGCGCAGCATGATCTGCCGTTCTCCACGGCGGTTGAATTTTATACCTTGTTAACTATTGGTGATGGCCTGGTTGCTCAAATTCCCGGCTTATTACTGTCTACTGCCACCGCCATTATCGTTACACGTGTGACTTCTGCTCGGGATATGGGTGAGCAGATTATGAGTCAGATGTTTGATTCCCCTAAGGCGCTTGGTGTTGCTGCTGCCGTTTTAATGATTATGGGGTTAGTCCCCGGAATGCCTCATGTTGCTTTCATAGGTCTTGCTTCTCTGGCAGGTGCGGGCGCTTATCTTATTTTTCGTAAGCAAGAGCAGCAAGTTGAGGTTATTGAAGCGGAAAAACAAAAAGAGGCGGTCGCTGCAGCGGCTGCGCCTGTGGTGCCAACGGAAGACCTTAAAGAGTTAGGTTGGGACGATGTATCTCCGGTCGATATGATTGGTCTGGAAGTAGGGTACCGGCTCATTCCTCTTGTGGACAAAAATCAGGGTGGTCAGTTACTTGGTCGTATAAAAGGTGTGAGGAAAAAGCTATCTCAAGAGCTGGGGTTTCTAATGCCTTCTGTTCACATCCGCGACAATTTGGATCTACTTCCAAACGCTTATCGCATTACCTTGATGGGGGTGAATGTTGGTGAGACAGAAGTTCATCCCGATCGTGATATGGCAATTAACCCAGGGCAGGTTTTTGGTAAGGCTCAGGGGATTGAGACCAAAGATCCTGCGTTTGGCTTGGATGCTGTGTGGATCGAAACGTCACAGAAAGAACAGGCTCAGACTTTGGGGTATACCGTGGTCGATGTCAGTACGGTTATCGCCACGCATATTAATCAAGTAATGCAGCAGCATGCTCATGAATTATTGGGGCATGAAGAGGTTCAGCAATTGTTAGATATGCTGGCAAAAACTTCACCGAAATTAGCCGAAGAGTTGGTGCCTGGTACGGTTTCTCTTAGTACTTTGTTGCGGATTCTGCAGAATTTATTGGAAGAAAATGTACCTGTTCGTGATGTTCGAAAAATCGCCGAGGCTTTGGCGGAGGCAGCGCCTAAGAGTCAAGATCCTGCCGTATTAACGGCGGTTGTTCGCGTTGCTTTGTCCCGTGTTATTGTCCAAAGCATTACGGGTAATGAGCCTCAGCTACCGGTTATTACTCTTGAGCCGCAGTTGGAACAGTTGTTGCTTAAGTCTGTACAGCAGTCAAAACAAGGTGCAGTGAGTACGGACGATGTGGTTATTGAGCCTGGTATGGCAGAGCGTTTGCAAAAATCTTTATCGGAGTCTGTGCAGAAGCAGGAGATTGCTGGCAAAGCCGCGGTACTTTTGGTGTCAGCTCCACTGAGACCGGTAATGGCACAGTTTGCTCGTTACGGCATACCGAATTTGAATGTGTTGTCTTATCAGGAGATCCCTGACAACAAACAAATAACTATCGTTGCCACAGTTGGGTAACAGTTGGGTAGTAGATTAATCGGGTAATGGTTTTGGGTTCAGAGAATTTAAGTGCAGTGGTTTTAGATTTAACGGGTAAGAATTTGAAAAATACATTGGCTAGAACGAACGTTAACGTTCAGTCGGAGGTTGTAGTATGAAAGTGAAACGTTTTTTTGCTCCCGACACAGGTAAAGCATTGCGAATGGTTCGTGATGAGATGGGTGCCGATGCCATTATTTTATCAAACAAGAAGGTTGCTGGTGGCGTAGAGGTGGTTTGTACTGATGACTATGATGCCGTCACTCGACAACAGAATAGGCAGCTGAGTAAGTCTCCCTCGAAAACATCTATGACTGCAGCCGTTGATCAGGCGGAGAAACTGTCTGCAGAGTTGGAGCGAAGTCGTCGAGAAATTATTGCGGCTAAACTGAAATCTGAAAATGCGACTAAAACCAGCCTTACCAGTCATAAAGATAGTGTTAATGGCAGTAAGGTGATGCCTATTTCTGCGGCATCAAGTGCGTCTAGTTTTTCTGGTAAAGCTGAAAATAAATATCACGATGGTTTTGCTGCTGTTGCGAAGGAGCCTTTTGGTAGCGTAGGGATGGGGATGGATTCAGCTTCCTTCGAAGTTATGCGCACTGAGATCGCAAATTTAAAGCATATGATCCAGCAGCAGATGGGAAATTTGGCGTGGTCAAATTTCGAAAAGGAGAACCCGCAAAAAGCGATCGTTATGCAGCGCCTTAAAAATTTAGGGTTACCTGAGGATTTGTGTGGCCAGTTAATTCGACAAGATAATATTCAAGATGCGGAACAAGGTTGGCGTCGGGCGTTGGTGAAATTGTCCCAGGCTATTCCTGTGGTTAATCATGATCTTATTGAAAAAGGCGGTGTACTCGCTTTTGTAGGGCCTACGGGTTCAGGTAAAACGACTACCATCGGAAAGCTTGCGGCGCGTTATGTGTTAAAGCATGGTGCCGAGCATATAGCGTTGGTAACGACCGATACTCAACGTATCGCGGCCCAGGAGCAAATACGCACCTTTGGTCGTATTCTTGGTGTGCCGGTATGCGTAGTTGACGAAGAATGCAGTTTGGAAAAAACGATCAGCAATTTGGGTTATAAGCGCCTTATTTTGGTGGATACACCCGGACATTCAAAAGAGTTTGAAGCCTTGAGTCTAGAGCTGGATCATATTGCTGCTAAAGGTGTTCCGGTTCAAACGGTATTGACTTTGGCGAGTAACAGTCATCCACGATTACAGGAGCGGGCAGTGAGCCAGTATAGTGATGTGAGTTTGTCAGCGTGTGTTTTGACGAAACTGGATGAAACGCCGAGTTTAGGGGAAACACTGGGTGTTGTTGTGAAAAATCACTTACCCATAGCTTATGTTGCAAATGGTCAGCAAGTGCCTAATGATATCGACGTAGTTCGACCTGGTTCTTTAGTAACTCTGGTAGAATCCCTGGCCAGAACATTTTCAGTGCAAGAGGCTGAACGTGGATTGTCGTCTAAAGTAGTAGGGGGCAATTAAATATGAGTGTAGGTTTTAAAATAAGCATAAACGAAAGTTTAAACATAAGAATAAATAGGTTAGAGGCGCTATATAAGATATGAGTAGTAACAATCCAGTGCAGGTTATTGCTGTTACCGGCGGTAAAGGCGGTGTCGGTAAAACAAATGTGTCTGTAAACCTGTCGCTGGCGCTGGCCGATTTAGGGCGCCGAGTTGTGTTGTTGGACGCTGATTTGGGATTGGCAAATGTTGATGTGTTGCTGGGTATCAGTTCCAAAAAGAATTTGAGTGATGTGCTTGATGGTCATTGTTCTTTGATGGATATCATGGTGCCAGGTCCTGGTGGAATTCGTATTGTTCCGGCATCGTCAGGTACTCAACAGATGGTCTCATTAGGGCCGCTACAGCATGCGGGTCTTATTCATGCTTTCAGTGAAATCAGTCAACAGTTAGATATCTTGGTTATTGATACGGCTGCGGGCATCGGTGAGACCGTTGTCAGTTTTGTGAAGGCTGCCCAGGAAGTTGTGATAGTGGTGACTGATGAGCCTACGTCGATCACGGATGCCTATGCATTGATGAAGTTGCTGCATACTGAGAATGGTATCTATCGATTTCAGATTCTGGCAAGCATGACGCGAAGTCAGCAGGAAGGTCGTAATCTTTTTGCTAAACTAACTAAGGTAACCGAGCGTTTTCTGGAAGATGTTGCGTTGGAGTATTTGGGGGCTATCCCTCATGATGAATACTTGCGAAAAGCCGTGCAACGCCAGCGAGCAGTGTATGAGGCTTACCCTAGGAGTAAGGCTGCTCAGGCCTTTAAATTGTTGGCTCAGAAAGTTGACGCATTTCCAATTCCATCTTCTCCAAGAGGGCATTTAGAGTTTTTTGTAGAAAGCCTTGTTGAAGCCGGAGTTGGGCGGTAATTACTTATGGCTGCTACTGGACTTGCGATGTATACCGAGGTTCAACCAAGACGGATGGATGAGTTAGTCGAAGATTATGCACCGTTGGTGAAACGGATTGCGAATCATCTGTTGGCGAGATTGCCTGCTAGTGTGCAGGTCGATGACCTGATTCAGTCTGGCATGGTGGGTTTATTGGAAGCTGCTCGTAACTACGATGGTAGTAAAGGCGCCAGCTTTGAAACTTATGCCAGTATTAGAATTCGAGGCGCGATGCTGGATGAAATCCGCAAAGGGGATTGGGTTCCGCGCTCGGTTCACCGCAAAAATCGTGAAGTTTCTGAAGCTATTAAGCAGATTGAAAATCGGACAGGCCGTGATGCTAAAGATCATGATATTGCTGAATATTTAGGTATTTCACTGAATGAATACTACACCGTACTGAAGGATGCTGCCGGTGGTCGCCTTTTTAGCTTCGAAGAGTTATTAGGTGAAGGCGAAAGTGTCACAGAAGGTATAGGGTCTGGTATTAAAGGTCCGTTAGAAGGTCTACAGAAAAATAATTTTCAGGACAACTTAGCGTCCGCGATTAAAAAGTTACCCGAGAGGGAACAGCTTGTATTGGCTCTTTATTACGATGAAGAGTTGAACTTGAAAGAAATTGGACAGGTTTTAGGGGTAAGTGAGTCACGGGTGAGTCAGATTCATAGTCAAGCAGCTTTGCGGCTTCGCACTAGACTGACGGATTGGCAGTCTGCTTAAAAAAACTGGCTCTAATTCAGTACCATACTAGACTTGATTGTAATTATGCTTGAAGAAAGGAATGTTTGCCGAAACGGCTAACGGAGGATCACCTTGGATAAGAATATGAAAATTCTCATAGTTGATGATTTTTCAACGATGAGACGAATTATCAAAAATCTATTGAGAGATTTGGGATTTACGAATACTCAAGAAGCAGATGATGGCCAGACGGCTTTACCTATGCTTCAAGGTGGTGATTTCGATTTTCTAATTACGGATTGGAATATGCCTGGAATGACGGGTATTGAGCTTTTGAAAGCCGTGCGATTAGATGACGGGCTAAAAACTTTGCCTGTGCTTATGGTGACTGCTGAAGCAAAGCGTGACCAGATTGTTGAGGCCGCACAAAGTGGTGTTAACGGTTATGTAGTTAAGCCATTTACCGCACAAGCGTTGAAAGAGAAGATTGAAAAAATCTTTGAACGCGTGGATGGCTAATTTATAGGACGTTACCTGTGACAACAGAACAAGAAGATGGTGATGATTTTCAGCAGGAATTAAAAGCACAAGCCAATGAACTGGTGCAAATGCTGGAAAAGGGTGAGTTCAGTGAGTCTGGAAAGATTATCCAGCAGTTATCTGAAACTAGAGATAAAAGCTTATATAAAGAAGTGGGTAAACTCACACGCGCTTTGCATGATGCCATTGTCAATTTTCATATTGATGCGGGTATATCCGAACAGGTCTCTCAAGAAATGTCGGAGATGGGTAGTGCGTCAGATCGATTAAATTTTGTTATTGAAAAGACCAATGCCGCCGCTAACAAAACCATGGATAAGGTGGAGGAAAGCGTACCGGTAGCTGAACAGCTAGGTAATGAAGCAGGTTTGCTCAATAATGAGTGGGCGCGTTTCATGAAAAAGGAGCTTTCCCCACAGGAATTTAGCGCTCTAGCAAAACGTGTTGGTGTTTTTCTGGGCCATATTGAGACAAATGCAAATACCTTGCAGGGTAATTTTTCTGAAATTTTATTAGCGCAGGACTTTCAGGATCTAACCGGGCAAGTGATTAAAAAGGTTATTACCTTGGTGTCAGAGGTTGAGAGTAACCTGGTAAACATGGTTCGGATGGCTGGGCAAGTTGAAGAGCTTACTGGAATACAGACTGATCTAAGCGAAGTGACGTTAAGTGATGCTGGTGAAGCTCAAGGACCGCAAATGAATGCTGAGAAGCGTGACGATGTGGTGTCAAATCAAGATGAAGTTGATGATTTGCTATCAAGTTTAGGATTTTAAGGAGCGCTTAGGTAATGAGTTTCGAAGCAGATGAAGAAATTCTGCAGGACTTTTTGATCGAAGCTGGCGAAATTCTAGAGCAGCTTTCAGAGGAATTAGTCCAACTTGAGCAAAATTCAGATGATATGAATTTGCTGAATGCTATTTTTCGCGGATTTCATACGGTGAAAGGCGGTGCTGGCTTTCTTCAGCTTGATGCCTTAGTTGATTGCTGTCACGTTGCCGAAAACGTATTTGATCTCTTGCGTAATGGCAAAATCGCTGTAACAGCTGAGTTAATGGATGTGGTGTTACAGGCGTTGGACAGCGTTAATGAGATGTTCCTGCAAGTTAATAATCGTGAAGAAGTGACTCCTGCCACCCCTGCCTTATTACAAGCGTTAGAAGCATTGACTGTTCCCGGCGGTGCTGCGCCGGTAGTAGAAGCAGTGGCCCCTGAAACTCCAGCAGAGCCAGTAGTTGAAGCTCCGCAAAAAACGGCTGCGGCAGAGAGCGGTGACTTTTCTGACACTGAGTTTGAACAGCTGCTGGGTGCCCTTGATGAAGGTGCTGCTGATGCTGGTACAGGCACACCGTCAGATAGTGATGAAATTACCGAAGATGAATTTGATGCCTTGCTTGACCAGCTTCATGGCTCCGGTGCTGTACCTGGTGCAGGAAAAACTGAACCTAAGGCTAGTGCTCCTGCTACACCAGATTCAGGTGCGACAGCAGGGAGTACTACAGATAATGGCACATCAAACGGTGAAATTACCGATGATGAATTCGATGATTTGTTAGATCAGTTGCATGGTAAAGGGAAATTTGGTGCTGTTGCTGGAGAGAGTACTCCTGCGGCAGAACCAACGCCGGCTTCTACTGGAGCAAGTGCTCCCTCAAGTGAACCTATTACCGATGATGAGTTTGAATCATTATTGGATGATTTGCACGGTGCAGGTAAAGGCCCAACAGCCGTTACGCCGGCAGCAGCAAAGCCAGCCCCAGCCCCTGTGCCTCCTAAAGTTGAACCAGTAGCGGCTAAGCCCGCAGCAAAACCTGCGACACCTGCGGCTGCACCTAAAAAAGCAGCAGGACAGCCAAACGTAGCAGCACCAACAGCGGAAGCTACCGTTCGAGTAGATACCAGACGTCTTGATGACATCATGAATATGGTGGGTGAACTGGTATTGGTTCGAAACCGACTCGTGCGTTTAGGTTTACAGTCTGATAATGAAGAAATGTCCAAGGCTGTGGGTAACTTGGATGTTGTAACTGCTGATTTACAAACCTCCGTGATGAAAACGCGGATGCAGCCGATCAAGAAAGTATTTGGACGTTTTCCTCGTGTAGTACGTGATTTGGCGCGTAATCTTAAAAAGGAAATTAATCTTGAATTGGTGGGTGAAGAAACCGATCTTGATAAAAACTTAGTTGAGGCCTTGGCAGACCCGTTGGTTCACTTGGTTAGAAACTCGGTGGACCATGGTGTTGAAAATCCTGCTGATCGTGAAGCGGCAGGCAAAACTCGCACCGGTAAAATTATTCTTGCGGCGGCGCAAGAAGGTGATCATATCTTGCTGACCATTACCGATGACGGTGGCGGCATGAACCCTGAAAAACTGAAAGAAATCGCGGTCAGTAAAGGTGTTATTGACGCCGATGCGGCAGAACGCTTGTCTGATAAAGAAGCGTTTAATTTGATTTTCATGCCAGGTTTCTCAACCAAGGCAGAAGCTTCAGATATTTCCGGTCGTGGCGTGGGCATGGATGTGGTTAAAACCAAGATCACCCAGCTTAATGGTACGGTCGATATTGACTCTACGATGGGTACTGGTACTCGCATTGCGATTAAAGTACCGCTGACATTGGCTATTATGCCTACGTTGATGGTGATGTTGGGCGATCAGGCATTTGCACTGCCTTTGGTCAGTGTGAATGAAATATTTAATTTGGATTTATCACGTACCAATGTGGTTGATGGTCAGGAAGTCGTTACTGTTCGCGACAAGGCGCTTCCCCTGTTTTATTTGAAGCGTTGGTTGATCGGTGATTTCGTTGATGAAAGCTCTTCTAAATCCGGACATGTGGTCATAGTGAATGTGGGAACCCAACAGATGGGGTTTGTCGTTGATCAGCTTGTTGGTCAAGAGGAAGTGGTTATTAAACCCTTGGGCAAAATGTTGCATGGAACGCCAGGCATGGCTGGTGCGACAATTACCGGTGATGGTCGTATTGCGCTGATTCTTGATATACCTAGTTTATTAAAACACTACGCAACTCGCATGTAGCTTTGCTACATGCGTGCTGCATTTCTTGTATCCGGCTGTTGTATCGGCTGTCATATCTGAGAATAGTGCTCAGAGGTAACATCCATGAGCAGAATCGGTGCGCAATAGCATAAACGTAAACGCGTGGATTATTAGTGTGGCGGAGAAGTGATGGCTGTTAATGTTCTGGTGGTTGATGATTCTGGGTTTTTTCTTCGTCGTCTTACCGAAATATTGAATGCGCACCCTGAATTGAACGTTGTGGGTACGGCTACTAATGGCCGTGAAGCTGTAGAAAAAGTTGAACATTTAAAACCTGACGTAATCACAATGGATTACGAGATGCCAGTGATGGATGGTATTACTGCCGTTCAACATATTATGAAAAATCGGCCAACGCCGATTTTAATGTTCTCATCGCTAACTCATGAAGGTGCCCGCGTAACGTTAAATGCGTTAGAGGCCGGCGCGGTTGATTTCTTACCAAAGAATTTTGAAGATATTTCAAAGCAGGCATCTCAGTTGCAAAAAATACTGCAACAAAAGGTGTTGGATGTATCACGGGGGCATGTTCGAGGTCGAGCTGCGGCACCTGCACCTACGGCACGAAAACCTGCTGCGCCGAAATCTTCAGTGACGACGGCTAAGCCTACCGTGGCGAAACCACAGGTAGAAGCGCCAGTGCAGCCTGTTCGCCGAACACCACCTGCACCTGCTAGAAGACGTCCTTATAAATTGGTCGCTATTGGTACTTCTACCGGAGGGCCTGTGGCGTTGCAGGAAGTTTTGACAAAGCTGCCTGCTAATTTTCCGTATCCTATGGTGTTGATTCAGCACATGCCGGCCGCATTTACTGGACCCTTTGCTCAGCGTTTGAATAGTCAGTGTCGCATACAGGTTAAAGAAGCGCAGGATGGTGATATGTTAAAACCAGGACTTGCCATTCTCGCACCGGGTGGTAAACAAATGATGGTTGATAAGGGCGGGCGTATTAAAATTCTTCCTGGTGATGATCGTTTGAATTATAAGCCCTGTGTTGATGTGACCTTTGGATCAGCCGCCAAGAGTTTTCCGGGCGATGTTCTTGCTATCGTATTAACAGGGATGGGCTCTGATGGAAAAGAAGGAGCTCGTATGTTGAAACAGGGTGGGTCATCTGTTTGGGCTCAAGACGAAGAGAGTTGTGTGATTTATGGCATGCCTATGGCTGTAGCTCGCGCAAATTTGGCCGATAGAGAGTTAAGTCTTACCGCAATCGGAGAGGCCCTGAGTAAAGGGGGTGCCTAATTAGATGGATCTACTGAGTATTATTGGGGTAATCCTCGCATTTGCTGCTGTTATAGGTGGTAACGCCATTGAAGGGGGGCATATTGGTGCTCTTATCAATGTACCAGCGGCACTTATCGTGTTTGGTGGCACACTTGGTGCCGCGCTTTTACAAACGCCTATGATACCTTTGAAGCGAGCGATGCAGCAGTTCTTTTGGGTTTTCCTGCCGCCCAGAGTTGAGATGAATGATGGTATTGAAAAAATCGTGAACTGGAGTGTTATAGCGCGTAAAGAGGGCTTGCTGGGGCTGGAAACGGTTGCGGAAACCGAGCCTGATTTATTTGCGCGAAAGGGGTTACAGCTATTAGTTGATGGTAATGAGCCGGATTCTATTCGTGGGGTGTTGGAGGTCGAGCTTTTCGCTCAAGAAGCCCGAGATATTGCTGGCAGTAAGTTCTATGAGTGTATGGGTGGCTATGCCCCAACCATAGGTATTATTGGGGCGGTAATGGGTTTGATTCATGTGATGAGTAACCTGGCCGATCCAAGTTCTTTGGGCACTGGAATTGCAACCGCATTCGTTGCCACAATCTACGGCGTAGGTATTGCAAACCTCATTCTGTTACCCATAGCCAGCAAAATAAAGTCTATGGTTATGACACATTCGCAGTACAAGGAGCTTATTGTCGAAGGGGTTATTTCTATTGCTGATGGAGAAAATCCTCGTGCCATTGAAATGAAATTGCACGGGTATTTAGGGTGATCTCTGGCAGGCTGGCCTGGGGAGGTAAGGTTGACCAGGTGGTGGGAAATGGTTAGGCGAGCACGCACTGAGGAACATGAGAATCACGAGCGTTGGCTGGTTTCTTATGCGGACTTTATTACCCTTCTATTTGCATTTTTCGTTGTCATGTATTCAATATCCTCGGTTAATGAAGGCAAGTACAAGGTGCTTTCTGAAACTATGGTGGGGGTGTTTAATAATCCTCAGAGAAGCCTGGATCCTATGCAGGTAGGTGATGTCACTCGTCAGGCCTCGTCATCGAATACAATCGACTTTATTGACGCGCAAAACCCTCTGGACGTAGTGTCCGAGAAAACCGGTGCGGAACAGCGCGATGAAACCCTGGATGATATTGCCGATCAGGTTCGCTTTGAATTTGGTGATCTTATTGACCAAGATTTAATTTCGGTCAAAGGTAATGAGCTTTGGGTTGAAATTGAATTGAAATCGAGCATTCTTTTTGAAAGTGGTAGTGCAGTATTAGGTGAGCGCGCCCAGCCGATTTTGCAAGATATTACGGATATTTTGCGGCCCTATGAGAATCCGATACAGGTTGAGGGTTTTACTGATAATGTGCCTATCTATACCGAAGAGTTTCCTTCAAATTGGGAGCTGTCTTCGTCAAGGGCTGCCGCCGTTGTACGCTTGTTTGCGAATGAAAATATTTCGCCGACGCGTATGGCCGCTGTTGGTTATGGAGAATTTCAGCCGATTGCCGATAATACAACAGAGGAGGGGCGACAAAAAAACCGTAGAGTAGTTTTGGTTGTTTCTCGGGATGCATCAAGAAATAAAAGTTCAGCTGTCCTTGATAAAAACAAAGATGTTAAAGGGGGTGAGTTACCTTTTGCTAATCCGAAAGGACTTTCTCAGCGTGAGTCTGCCTCTGAATCCAAGAAGGAACCATCTATAGAGGATGTGTTTGATTTTTCACGTGACAAACAAGGAAACCAGCAACAAAATGTGGCATCCTCCTTGCAGAACTCTGGCTCAAGTGCAGAAAATTTGACGCAGAGTGGTGAACAAGGTGTTCGCGAAAGTGTTGTTGAGCGGCAGAGACAGCGACAGTTAAACCGAATATCTGAGAATTTAACGATTCAACCAATTCGAACAGAAGACGGTGGTCTTTTGTTTACCCAACCTGCTACTGAGGAATAGGGAGAACTAAGTGCGCGTTTGGGCAGTCGCTAATCAAAAAGGTGGTGTTGGTAAAACAACCACCGCGGTTTCCATGGGAGGATTATTAGCGTCTCGTGGGTATCGAGTATTGCTGGTGGATCTTGATTCTCAGGGTTCCATGACAACCTATTTTGGCTATGATCCTGATATTATGGCTCATAGTACTTATGATTTGTTTCAACATAAGGGCAAGGTGCCAGCTGACTTACCTACAAGTCTTGTCAAAACTACGGGTTGTGAAAACTTAAGTCTTATTCCTGCTTCTACCGCACTGGCGGCTCTCGAGCGTCAATTAGTGGGTCAGGATGGTATGGGATTGGTGATATCGAAATCGCTCGCGATTTTGTGGGAAGATTATGACTACGTTCTTATTGATAGCCCGCCTATTCTTGGTGTGTTAATGATAAACGCCTTGGCTGCTTGTGAGCAGTTGTTGATACCTGTTCAAACCGAATTTCTAGCTATCAAGGGATTAGAGCGAATGATGCGTACCTTGATGATGGTAATGAAATCAAGAAGTCAGCCTCTCAGTTATACCGTGATCCCCACCATGTTTGATCGTAGGACTCAGGCTTCGGTATCAAGTTTGCGTACGTTAAAAAATAGTTATGGTGAGCATATTTGGGCTTCTGCGATTCCTGTAGATACCCGTTTCCGCGATGCTAGCAAAGCTGGCAAGCCGCCACATCTATTGGACCCTAATAGTCGCGGTGTTAGCGCGTATGAATCATTGTTAAAAATCGTATTGGAAAAAGGCAGGGGAGTAGCTGCTTAGTGTCTGAGAAAAGGTTTCTATTCTTAGTTCAGTGTTATTAGTTCCGTATGAATGGCTTATGTGAATTATTGTCTTTGGTCGTAGTTGTCTAAAATAATAGTTATCTTGTAAAAGGTTATTTTATAAATAGTTGTCTCGATTAGTTGTAGTTTCAATTTAATAGGGAAACAGCATGGATAAGCTAGTGGTTGATCAGATGGCAGTGCTTCAAGATTACTTGGATGTGATGTTGAGGCAGGACTTAGATTTAGTGTCAGTTGAGCCTGAAGAGGTTCAGTTGACGCCGGGATGGTTGGAGAGTTTTTCATTCTCGCTGGAAGATGGTAAGGCACCTATTAAGTTGTATCGGCTGACGGATATAGCGCTTGGCGAATTGACCAAATCTGAGAGTACTACCTTACTCTTGCATTTATTAAGTTTGATGAGTGACATGGATGACGGTAGAACCAAACAAATGATGAGAGAATGTTGTCACACTTTGATGACATATATGACTGGTTAGATGTGTAGTAATGAGTGAAAAAAAAACGCTGTTAGAAAATGAAGTACTACCGCAGCAAGCATTACAGAATTATCTGGATGTGATGCTGCGAGATGCTACTGAGCAGAATACTCAGCCTCAAATAGAAGAAACAATAACAGAGACACTGCCGACCCAAATAGCTGAACCAGCGTCTGATGCTAAAGTACTCAAGGCTGAAGCGCCTAAGGTTGGATCAGTTGCGACTGAACCTGTTTCAGAAAAGAAAGCGGCCACTGCATTAAAAACGACTACAGGACGTGAACGCTTAAAGCAGTTGTTAAAAAAGCGGTTGGCTCAGCGAAATATTGAAGTTAAGTCACCGCCAAAAGAATCCACAGTCACTAAGGTTCCCGAAAAAACAGCGCTCGAAAAACCACAGGCTCTGGTTGCACCTGTCGTTAAAGAAAATGTTGCGCAGAAACCGGCTGAGGCTAATTCATCGTCTAAAGCTCCCTCAGTATGGGTAAATGGCCGGCCGCCTTGGGCTCAAGAGCATTTTCAATGCCTGCTATTTGAAGTGGCTGGTTTGACCCTTGCTGTTCCGTTGGTGACTTTAGGTACTATTTATCCGGTAGAATTTGATGATTTAACCCCTTTGTTTGGGCAGCCAAATTGGTTTATGGGGTTGCTGCCAGTACAAGGCTCTAATATTAAAGTCGTTGATACCGCTTTGTGGGTGATGCCGGACCGCTATACGGAAGACGTGAAAAGTGGTTCTAAATACGTAGTGGGTATTGCGGGGTCCGATTGGGGTATGGCTTGCCATTCGGTTGCAGAAGCAATCACCCTGCAACCGGATCAAGTGCGTTGGCGTACGGCTAGAGGGGCGCGGCCTTGGTTAGCAGGGACTGTCATTGACCATATGTGTGCTTTGATGGATGTAGAAGCCTTATCTGGCCTATTGCATGAGTCTGGGGCACGGTTATCCCATTGAATGGTGCGATTAACGGAAAATTACTGGCAGGGCGTTCGCACTCATCTATATTTAGGGAATACCCCGTTAACTTTTTGACACCAATACCAATCAAGTAGTGTAGTTACATTAAGAGGTTCAGTTTATGTCAACAGAAGCAGCTCAAAGCGAATCAGATCCGGTCTTACAGTGGGTCACTTTTCGCCTGGATGAGGAAACCTATGGCGTAAACGTGATGCAGGTACAGGAGGTGTTGCGTCATACTGAGATTGCGCCGGTACCTGGGGCTCCTCAATATGTGCTGGGTATTATTAACTTACGTGGTAATGTGGTCACGGTAATTGATACCCGTTCTCGTTTTGGTTTGCCGCCTGATGATGTGACTGATAATACGCGTATCGTTATTATTGAAGCAGAGGGGCAGGTTGTAGGCATCATGGTTGACGCTGTGTCTGAGGTTGTTTATCTGCGGCAATCTGAAATTGAAACGGCGCCTAATGTGGGTAACGATGAAAGCGCTAAGTTTATCCAAGGTGTCTGCAATAAGAATGATGAACTTCTTATTCTTGTTGAGCTGGATAAAATGCTGACTGAAGATGAATGGACTGACTTAGGCGGGCTCTAATATATGGGTTCTAAGACGAATATATGACTGAGCTTTTTTGGTTGAAACTGGGGCTGTGGCTTATTGCTGCGGCCCTTGTTGTTATTGCGAGTGTGGCATTGGCTGCTCGTAAGAAATCCATGCTAATAGAGGTTCTGCTCCGAAAAGAGTTGTCTGAGCTTCGTCAAGAGCTGCATGTGGTAGGCAGCGGTGCTATGGGTGTAGGTCAGCGACTTATGGCTGTGGAAAAGCGGGTTAATCAAACCGCTGAACGTCAGCAAGAGCTGCAACAGAAGGATATAAACAGTTTGCCCTATCAGCATGCATCTAAGCTCCTGGAAATGGGGGCAGGTGTCGATGATTTGGTGTCCAGCTGTGGTCTTGCTCGCGCAGAGGCTGAGTTGGTTGCCTTAGTGCATCAGCAATCGAAGCAACAATCATAGAGCTGTCATAGACATTACCATCTTAATCGCTGTGACTGGCATCAAAGCAAAACTATCTAGCCATCGGCAATAATCATCCAATTAGTGTAAAAATGCCCTAATACTTAATCCTTTTTATGAACCATATAGGTACATTATCTGTGTTGCTAAGTTGAAGTAAGCTGTCCTGTTCCAAATGTGTATTCAAAAGGAGTAGCAGGTCTAAGTTGATAGTCTCAAATTGCCTCTTATAATGTCCCTGTTCTAGGTATTTGATGATTCCTCTATGAATAAATAGATGATAGGAAAAATACTCATCTATACTTCCACTTAATCTGTTAACGATGGACCCATAAAATAATGAAAATCAGGGTGTTACAGTTTTTAGCTGCAGCTATTGTTTGTGTTGCCTTATTTGTACAAGCCAGTGAGGCGCCTTTAAATGTGATTGGGGCGAAAACCGTGACCCTTGATCAGGCCAAGAAGCTTCATGACGCAGGCGCGACCTTTATTGATGTTCGTGGTGATAGTGAATGGGGTTGGGGGCACATCCAGGGGGCTAGTCACTTGGATTTAACGGCCGAATTCAATCAGCTCTATTTGCCGGATACGATGGACCGTAGTCAGCCTATTGTCGTTTACTGCAATTCTGTAGCGTGTCATCGCAGCGCTTTGGCTGCGTTTTTGGCGGTGAGCTGGGGTTATAACGAAGTCTATTACTTCCGTGAAGGTTATTTCACCTGGATGGCGGCTGATTACCCTATCGATACTACAGTTGAAACCCAGGCGTCTGCCGATTAGAACAGTCTCTTGGTGTTCTAGCAGTACTTATATAATTACGGTAATTTAAGAATTGATGTCTTTTGTTCGAGTCTGTGTTTCTGGGTCCCAATCACTGGGGAATTTGCCCTGAATGTAATAGGCGAAGGCAATAATTTCTGCAATGGCTAAATAAAGTATTTCCGGTATTTCTTCTCCTAGCTCAAGAGTGGCTAGAATATTGACCAATTCGGCATTCTGGTAGAGGGGCACGTTGTGCTCCTTCGCAATAGCAATAATCTGCTCCGCAATATCTTGCTCACCCTTGGCGGTTACCTTAGGTGCAGCGTCACCGTTGTATGTCAGTGCGACGGCTTTTTGTCGTGGTTCTTTTTTGTCATTCATTAGTCATAGAATATGTAGTTGGTTAAGTGTGAACATCGACAAGATTCTGTTTCAGCTGCGTGGTGGTGGATTGTGGCACGCCATGACGGCATTCAACTTCACCAACCTCTAATCCTAGATTCTCTAACGATTGCCGTAGTTCTGTAATTTCTTCATTGAGTACTTTCAATGTAGGCTGTTTTTCGGCCCAAATGGTTGCTGAAACAGCATCATCAATCACAGTAAGTACTGCGCACATAGGCCCAAGGGGCGCTAAGTCAAAGGCTAATGTTATGGTCCATTGTTTGCTCTTTTTATTATTTGATTGCTCTTTTTCTTCCTCGTTCTCACGTTCTTCGATTCTTACCTGGAAACTCTCTACTTGTTGATTGTGTAAAATAGGAATTTCAAGTTGCCAGCTGTTTAGTAAGCTCGGTTCGGCTTCACGGCCTTGCTGGGCTTGTGCATTGCTGAGCTGATGAATTTGAATGCGAGCGATAGAGGCGGCTACTTGTCGCAATAGTGTGCTAAGGGTTAAATCGAATTGGTCTTTCGCTGTTTGTGCTGATGTATGGGTGCTACGGGTTGGTTGCAGCGGAAAGAGTAATTGTGGAAATTGTTGGGATATCGTTGCTGAACTTAATTCGGTGGTGCTCATTGATGTGTAGGAGCTAGCACCAGTGCGGTTGGTTGCTGGGTTCAGGTTGGTGATTTGGCGCAATAGTCCTTCAAATTGCTTCTGCGCTTCTGGGTTGTCTGAGGTTTTTTGAATGGCTTGTTGTACTTGTACCAATGCCGCTTTTAAGTCCGATCTAATGGCATTTTGACCAGCCTGCTGTTTATCGCCGGCAGTTGCTTGGTTAGCTTTTGCCAGCTTTGCTTCTAGAAAAACACCACTATTTTGAATCAAATCCTTAACTGTTTCGGCGCCAAATTTCCCGTCAGCACGGGGTATATTTTGAGACAGAGTCTTGATTGATTTCGCCAAGGTAATAAATGAATTTTGTTGGATCAGGTTTGTTTTTTGATTTGTAATGCTAGGGGTGGAATTTGGTGCGTTTGTTTGGGTGCTTGTATTTGCGTATTGATTAATGCCTTGAAGTAGTTTTGGATTTAATTGGGCGAGTTGTGACAGTAGTGCGGGTAACTTTGGCGCTATTGTTATCAGTTTGCGAAGTAATGAGTTGAAGTCTTGTTGTATCGGCAAATTATCTCGTAGACCTTGTTGAACTTGTGCCTCTTTGAGTGTTCCAGTCGGTACTTGCTGATGCAGTACTTCCAGTTGAGTCTGGCTCAGTACTTTAAGTACTAATACTTCGCCGATGGTTAGAGGCCGATCACTGACCACATTTAAGGTGTTGCCATTGATATTTAACGATATATTTAACGTGTTGGCTGGGGTGGCTGTTATTGCGCTAGCATTTGCCTGATTTGTGCTGGTGGTGAGGCTTTGTACCGAATCCACAACCGCCTTAACCACATCATTCACTTTGAGGTTGGCTAGAGCCTGATTGCTGGATTGAATAGAATTCAGTCGTTGTTGCAATTGTGCCGGTTGCAGCAGATTCGTGGTTTGTTGGTTAGGGCTACTAACCTTGTTCCCGCCAGGGGGAGTGAGATCAACTGCCATACATTTTCATCATTAAGGTTTCTTGCGTATTTGTTGCCTTATTGGGTGCTTGAATAGCGTAGCTTTCGTATAATGCGCGAGCTTAATGAAAGAGGGCGCGTTTCCTTAAGCTTATCAGAGTCTTAAACGCCCCGTAAGGTTAGCCCATTAAGGTATAGGAGACCGTGTTGTCTGAAGCCCTGCTAGAAGTCAGTGATTTACTCTGTGAACGGGATGATCGACTGCTTTTCCAAGGACTTAGCTTTTCAGTCACGTCAGGCGATGTGGTGCAGATCGAGGGACCAAATGGTAGCGGTAAGACCAGCCTATTGCGGATTCTGTGCGGACTATCAGATCACTTTGAAGGTGCCATTTCTTGGCGGCAGCAGCCTATAGGCAAAGTTCGTCAGGCCTTTTACGCAGAGTTGTTATATCAAGGACATCAAGCTGGGATTAAATCTGTGCTGACTGCCCAGGAAAACCTGCAGTGGAGCGGTGTCCTGCACGAAGATATCTCTATTGAACAAATTAATGCGGCGTTAGCCAAGGTCGGATTGCAGGGTTTTGAGGATGTACCATGTTACAGCCTGTCGGCCGGGCAGCAGCGTCGTGTTGGGTTAGCGCGGCTGTTTTTGACGGCGGCTCCTCTTTGGATTTTGGATGAACCATTTACAGCTATTGATAAGAGCGGTGTGGCAGAGCTAGAGAAGGTGATTGCGCAGCATGCGCTGAATGGTGGGTCAGTTATTTTAACAACTCACCATGAGTTACATTTGGATGTTTCTGTGAGGAAAGTAAAGTTGGGGGAAGCCGCCCTTGCCTGAGACTAAGACCGCTTCGCTGGGCAGTGTACTCGTGGGCATGTGCCGTCGAGATTTGGCTATGGCTTTTCGACGCCGTAGCGAGGTATTTAATCCCTTGTTGTTCTTCGTTATCGTTGTGACATTATTTCCGCTCGGTGTAAGTCCGGAGCGAGAGTTTCTATCGCAGATAGCGCCGGGTGTACTTTGGGTTGCTGCTTTACTCGCAACATTACTGTCAATGGATACCCTGTTTCGTTCTGATTT
>Ga0105348_1000313_pt1 | contig 35858 bp, 28 predicted proteins | sample EN8Hudsemesocosm_2_FD_83504 | JGI IMG/M metagenome (GOLD analysis project Ga0105348, IMG submission 83504) | Methane-oxidizing microbial communities from mesocosms in the Hudson Canyon - EN8C Hudson Canyon | ecosystem: Environmental > Aquatic > Marine > Cold seeps | place: Hudson Canyon... | reverse complement strand
GAAATACTGAAATACTGAAATACTGAAATAGCGAAAATCAGCGGAAAAAGGTTAATTACCATTGAAACTAATTTAAAAGAATTTACCTCAAAATTTTCTATCGCACGATTTGTAAACTTTGGCGCATCATTGGCAAGTGTTGGACAGTTACTTAACGCTAATACTGTTTATATCAGTGCAGCCGTTACTTATGATCAAATACATATTAGCGGCTCTCATCCGCTTTTAGATAACTTATGGTCGACAGAAAGCTGTGAGTTTCATCATACGGAATTGGAAGCAAACCGTATTCAAAAAATAGCGCTTATTAAGCAATCACCTGAAATATTAGCCAACCTTTGGCTCTGTTGGAAAGACCCTAAAGTTAATTGCGGTCGTTGCAGTAAATGTGTCAGAACTTATATCTCTTTATTGTTATCTAACGCTGAAGGAATTCCTTTTGCACTACCTGTGTTGTTATCTGACATAAAAAAATCTCGATAAAATCTAAAGAAGAATTATCTTTTTTTGAAGAATTTTATGATGTTGCTGAAAAAAACGATATGAAAGAAGTGAAAAGGTATTTAGCGCTGTTATTGATGAAATTTAAAGTAAAATCATTTTTAAGATCGTTAGACCGCTTAATGTTAAGCTCATTATTTCAGCGTTGGCAAAGACGTCGCTTAGGGTTATTGTCGCAACTAACTGACATCAGTTTAGAGCCAAGATATACCGACAGTTATATGCAAGAACAGGCGGCATTAAAATATCACCATGCATTAAATGGCTAGTTTAGTCTATATTAACTCAACAGCTTGTATCATCAACAGTCGCTTTAATTTTTTGACCTATATCGTTTTAGTTTGTCTATAAAGTTAAACAATAAAAGTTTGTCTATATCGCGTAGTAATTGTCTTAATTCAAAGCTACGTTTAATCGATTTAAGTGCTTTAAGTAAGACTTTATCGTTAACGAGTGTAGCTTGAGCGATGTTTTCGTCAATAAAATCGATGTCGAGTATATTGTGTATTTTAAATTTCGACAGTCTTTGTTTAATTAATTCATCAGTTAATGGCGGAAAAGTTGGCACGTTTAATTTTAATGCACGGATACTTGCCATTGTGCGTAAGCACTTTTCACACTGACCACAGTTGTAGCCATTGTCATGCCAGCAAACTCTTAAAATGCTTAATGCGCTGCTATTATTGGCAATTTCTTTGAGTTTATTTATCCGTAATGATTCCGCGCCATCGTGAACAAATTCAGTAAAACCATTACTCCATAGATGATCGGTTATAAAATTTGAACTTTCAGGAAGTAAATTCTCATAAGTTAACCCCGCGGCAATGAAACATTTCTTCGCCCCTAATGCCAAGGCTATACTACTTAAACCACCACCAAAGCAGTTACCCCAATTTAAACCGTAATGATGGCCTAAAAAACGGACATTGGTCTCAAAAGGCACCAATTCATGACCATTACTGTCGAGATATTGTTTGTTTTTATTTAATGCTTCATTGTATAAGTCATCATTAGATAATTGCATATCGATGCCTTTAGCAAATAATAAATAATCAATCTCTTGAGCATGCTTTAAGTAGGTATAAGTACCGTCAACCCCTCCGGAAAAAAATGAGATTGTTTTATTCCAACCTCCTTTAGAGTCAATTTTTTTTCCGCCAATAATATTTATTTTCTTGAGGTCTTGATGAAAATATTTTGACCAGAACGAAAAAATAGTTTGTAGCTGTTCTAAGTTAGACAATAAAGCTGAAGAAACGGGCACATCATCTTCAATAATTATATCGCTACCTTTTGCCATTGCTGGTACTAAGCAGGCTGCAATAAATGCATCCGCTTTTAATATTGGTGTTAACGGCTCAGGGAAGGCATACCATAAGTGAAAGTCGCCGCACAGTGCTGAAAGAGTTTGCTTACCATTTTCTTCTTCAATCTTGATATCAGAAATTCTCATGTTTGTACCGTAGAAGTATGGTTAATAGAATACAGATGATTACGTTTCATCATATTGAATTTCGGTTAAATATCCGTTTTTTACTTTTTAATTTGAGTTGTTTAGTGAACTCATCAAGGTAGTTTGAGATCATATGTTCTAGGGTGTATTTAGAGGCGACTCTGTCATATGCATTGTTCCCCATTTGTTTTCTTTTTTCAGGGTTTTCGATGCATATGGCAATCGCTTTTGCTAATTCTTGCGGGGATTTGGGCGAAACTAATAAGCCTGTTTCATTGTGAACAATAATTTCTTTAATGCCACCAACAGCCGTTGAGACCACCGGTTTAGCTTTACTACCCGCTTCAATAAAAACTAAACCAAAAGCTTCTTCAATAGAGGGTTGTACAAAAATATCACAGGCGGTCAGCCAGTCGTCAGCGTTATTAATTTGTCCAAGTAAGCTCACATGATCGGCTAGCGCGAGTTTTTCAATTATCGATAATAGCGTTGTCTTTTCACTTTGCGAGCCGTCACCGGCAATATATAAATGTATTTTAGGGAAGTCAGTTAACAGGTCGTGCAAAGCAACAAGGGTGTCTTGATGACCCTTTATTTCACCTAAGTGACCAATACTGAGCAGTATTAAATGGTCACTTTCAATCGACAATCGCTGCTTTGCGGCAACAATGGCAAGCTCATCAGGTTGTTCAAGCACTAAAGTGCCCCCTGAAATAACGCGACTACGCTGGGTATTTATCTGCAAATTATCTTGCAGTAATTTAACGCGGTCATCGGAAACAGCGACAAAAGAGCTGATAAAAAATTTCAATAAACTATTCAGTATTGAAGGTTGATAATGTTTTAAGTTCGACCGATGGAAGGTGGCGACAATAGGAGTGTTAGCTAAAAAACAAGCTATGCCGCCATATAACTGTGTATGTTCACAATGGGCATGAACTATATCAATGTTATGTTTTTTTATTAGCTGGTGAATTATTTTTATTAAAGGTAAGTCGATGCCGGGTTTTCGTATATTAACAATCAGATCTGCTATGTTAATATCTGCCATTGGACGGCTTAAGCACAAAGGAACAACAGTATGACCTTTTTCCCTTAGGCCTTGTATGGTGTCTTTAAACCTTACACTACGCCCTCCTTTTTCTAGACTTAGTACCAATTCCAATATATTTAACATTTATGAAAATCCGTTAATAATCCGATAATAATTACCCATAAAATATGTGGCGCATTAATAGGGGGTTAAATGTACAAAGAATTAACTTAACACAATAAAATTTGCTTATCTATTGAGAACTATTAACGGCCAGAATAATGCCTATAGTGTTATGGGTATTGATTTGATAGCATGGTGAATAAAGATGAAAAATTATGCAATTGGAGTATTGGATCCCTTATGAGCTTTTACGGTAAAATTTTTAAAAATATATGTTTTCCTTTTTTTGAAAAGGTCAAAGGGAGAAAAACTGCAACATATTTATCTGCGGCACAAAATCGTCTCCATAAACCTCAAAAAACTATTGCTGACTTTCAATTACAACAGTTGAAAAACTTGCTGTTGTTTTGTCAAGAACACGTACCTTATTATCAAAAGCAATGGCAGCAGCTCAATTTTGACCCAAACACTATTACGTCCATTGATGAATTGAGTCAGCTCCCCGTATTAACTAAAGATGATATTAAACGTCACTACCAAGACTTAGTACCAAACTGTAAAGCCGAAACCAACATAAAAAAATCGACTGGAGGCTCCACTGGTCAGCCTTTTCATTTTGAATTAGACTTGCAAAGTTATGAAACTCGACAAGCGATAATGTGGCGCGGTTATGGTTGGTTAGGCGCTGGTTTAGGTGCAAAAACGTGGTTTCTGTGGGGAATTGATTTAGGTGAACCGACATTCTTATCGCAATTGAAAATGGGCTTATACCATCGCTTTCATAATCGAAAGGTTGCCAATTCATTTGCTATGAATAGTAATAATATGACGAGCTACATTAAAAGCTTGAACAGCTATAAACCTGAAGCAGTTGTCGGTTTTGTTGCCCCGTTATTTTCATTAGCTAAATATATTAATAAACATAATGTTAAAATCAATTCACCTAAGGTTTTGTTAACAGGTGCTGAATCATTATTGGAATTTCAGCGAGAAGAGTTAGAAACAGCTTTTGGTTGCAAAGTATACAATACCTATGGCTGTCGAGAGTTCATGTTGATTGGCGCCGAATGTGAGCAACAAAAAGGCTTACACGTTAATATCGACCAATTGGTTGTTGAAACACTGAACGAAAACCGACAACCAATAAAAGGTGGTCGTGGTGATATTGCGATAACCGATTTATTTAATTACGGTATGCCGTTAATTCGCTACATAAATGGCGATCAAGCCTCGTTAAGCGAGAGTCAATGCCAATGTGGTAACCCTTTGCCTTTGATTGATAAAATTCACGGTAGAAAATTAGATATTATAAAAACCTTAGAAGGTGGGGAATTACCGGGAGAATTTTTTCCACATTTAATCAAAGACTTTAAAGGTATTGAGCGCTTTCAAGTGAGACAAAAATCATTTACCACCGTCGATATTTTTTATATAGCCAATGAGCTCTTTACTGGCGATGAATTATCCGCCATTGAAAGTGAAATACATCGTAATACTAATCATTCTTTAACGGTAAAATTTCATTGTGTTGACGATATTGAATTAACGGCGGCGGGCAAACATCGCGTGACCATTTCTGAGATCTAATATGAAAAAGAAAATCATCATTATTACTAATTTATATCCTTCGTCGTGGGAACCTAACCGAGCAACATTTAACAAACAACAATTCAATTTTTTATCGAAACATTTAAATGTTAGTGTATTAGTACCTGTTGCTTGGCCGCAATGGCTGAAATTAACCGCCGCACAAAAAAAAGAGGGCAGCGAAGCACCCGCGGTTAAGTCTCGATTTTGCTGGTATTTTTATACCCCGAAATTTATGCGTCGATTTTATAGTGCTTTTATGTTGGTGTCGTTGCTGATCAACTCTTTTTTTTGGATACGAAAACAACAGCCAGACTATATTATGGCGAGTTGGGCTTATCCTGAAGGTGTTGCTACGGCGTGGTTAGCTAAAATATTTAATAAGCCGTTTTTTTTAAAAGTGCATGGCAGCGACATTAACGATTATGCCAACGACAAAGCGCGCGCAACACAAATTGTTAACGCGTGCCAGCGTGCCCAAGGAATATTTTCTGTTTCGCAAGCGTTGAAGCAAAAATTGGTTGACCTTGGCGTGCAAGCTGAAAAAATTCATGTGATATATAACGGAGTCGATAAAAGCGTTTTTTATGCTCAAGCGCCACCAACCCCCTCACAGTCGTTATTGTTTGTGGGTAATTTAAAAGCAAACAAAGGGGTGGTAGAGTTAATTGAGGCGTTCATTCTTTTAAAGAAAGGTCATCAAGCACTAACATTGGTGATCGCCGGAAATGGTGCAATGATGCCGTTCATAACCCGTCGGTTAACGGAAGAAGGCTTAATGTCTGAGGTTGAATTGTTGGGTAATGTTGGCCATCATCAAATACCCTCGTTATTACGCGCCAGTCGCTTGCTAGTGTTACCGAGTTACGCCGAAGGTGTGCCGAATGTTATTTTAGAAGCTTTTTCTTGTGGCATACCTGTGGTGGCAACGGTCGTTGGCGGGATCCCTGAAATTGTTAACGAAAGCAACGGTGTTTTAGTCAAAGAGAAAAATGTCGAAGATTTAACCCAAGGCATAAATAAGGCATTGGCTATCGAATGGAACAGTGAGAGAATAAAAGAAAAAGCCAATGACTTTTCATGGAATGAAAATGCGAGTAAGGTTTTGGCTGTTATACAAAATAATGGCTAAACACTAACGTTTTTCAACAAATACTTTATTCATTTTAATTTAGCCGCTTTCACTAAAGATATATAATCGTATGAAATTAAAAGAAATATTAAGGCATTATTTATTACCTTCTGCTTGGGTGACCATTAAAGAAAACTCGGCGAATAAAACGATTTTTTTAAGTTTCGATGACGGCCCAAACCCAGACGTTACCCCGTTATTATTAGATCTTCTAGATAAGCATAATGCGAAAGTAACATTTTTCTGTATTGGTAAAAAAATGTTGGCTTACCCAGAACTTGCCAAAGAAATTGTCGCACGAGGCCATTTAGTTTCTAATCACAGCTTTACTCACGATGACTATTATTTATTACCCCTAACAGTGCAGTTACGTGAAATTGTAGAAACAGACAACACTATTGCTGATATATGTGGTTATCGAGGGAAGTTGTTTAGGCCTCCAAAAGGGCGCTTAAGTTGGAAGCTGTTATTTAATTTAATTCGAATGAAAAAAACGGCGGCTATGTGGTCTTTAGACTCGATGGATTATTTTTATAAAAGTGCAGATGACATTATCAAAAGATTAAAAAATTATCCGATTAGTCATGGTGAAATTATCTTATTGCATGACGATAGCTCTTTATGCATTGATGCTTTAAAAGAACTGCTACCTTATTGGCGGCAGAAAGGTTTTGAATTTCAGTTGATGACAGATAATGCTCTTTCTTGAGCTGATTGGAATATCTGAAAGATGAAAAATAAATACTTATTTAATGCTTATTTTATAATTTTGCATATTATTATAATTTTGATCTTGGCAAAATCAAATTTTATTCCAAATGTTATGAATAAAATAGGCGTTCAAAAAAATGAATTTAGTCACTATTATCATCAAATGCTTGCCTTTCATGACAGAGTGGATAAAAATTTAACTGAAAATACGGTTTTGTTTATTGGTGATAGCCACATACAAGGTTTAGCAGTTTCTTCGGTTATTTCAAATAGCGTTAATTTCGGTATAGGAGGTGACACTACAAAAGGCGTAATTAATCGACTTCCTTATTACACCCATATCTTTAAGTCTAAGCAAGTAATTTTAGCAATAGGTTATAATGATTTAAAGGTCAGGAGTTTAGCCGAAATTATAGAAAATTTTCAAACGATATTAAATTTTTTTCCTTCCCGTGTTCATATTGTTGTATCTGCTGTTCACCCCATTGATGAAGAATTTGTCAAAATATCGATCGATAATGAACAGATTAAAGCACTGAATTTCCGTGTTTTCCAATTGAGTCAAGAATATGAAAATGTTACTTTTATTAGTATAGCTGAAGATATCACCACAAAAGGTGCTTTATCGAAAAAATATCATATTGGAGATGGAGTACACCTGAACAAAGCTGGTTACGACGTTTGGATAACTAAGCTAAAAATTCATTTAAATGAATAAAAAATAACGTTATGGAGTGGGCTAGTATTAATGAAAAGAATTAGTTATTTAGATGGTCATCGCGGTATAGCAATATTGTTGGTGCTACTTTATCACGCCTTTAGTCGATGGACTGAGTTAGTTCCTTATGGGAATGATTTCGCTGACTTTCCATTATTCCGTTTTGGTTATCTTGGCGTTGAGCTATTTTTCTTAATTTCTGGCTTTGTTATTTTAATGACTCTAGAAAAGTTCAACTCTTTTACAGAGTTTATGTATCATCGTTGGCTGCGACTATTTCCCGCTATGTTAATATGCTCACTATTTGTTTTTTTTACAGCACAATATTTTATCGAAAGACCTAACGGAATACCATTAGCAAGGGACTTAATACCTGGGATGTCTTTTATAGATCCCTATTTATTAGGCAAGTTGTCAGGGGAGGACTTTAACAATATTGAAAATTCTTTTTGGTCTTTATATATCGAATTTAAGTTTTACATTATTGCGGCTATTTTCTATAGCTTTTTGGGAAGTAAAAACCTGGTGGTTGCTTTATTCTTATGTTTTATTACCTACTTTGTTTTTAAAGAAATCAAACCGTTAACGGACCACAAAGCAGTGTATTATATTTCCGCGATATCAAATTATTTAGGTTTTAAGTATTTTGGTTGGTTTGCTGCAGGTGCTTCTTATTACTTATTTGTAAAAGAAGATAATAAAATTTGGTTTATATTTGGAGCTATAATTTGTTTGATAAGTTCAATTGTTCTTGCTGTTGAGGCCAAGAGTTTTTCAACCTTTATTGCTATTGCTATAATCTCTATCTTTTTTTCTACTTCACTTATTAGTAATAAGTTACAACAGCTTATTAGTAATCGATTTTTACTTGCTTTTGGTTTTGTCAGTTATCCTCTATATTTACTACATGAAAATATGATGATCGCTATTATTATCAAGACCCAAAATATACTTCCTAGTAATCTGTCGATAATTTTGCCCTTCTTAGCAATAAGTTTAATATTTATGGTTGCTTATTTTATAGCTAAAAAAGTCGAAAGACCGTTGAAAAAAACAATTGAATCATTTTTTACTAAAGTACGGTTATTCTATAAAAACAGATTAAAAAATTAGTTTTAAGCGAAAAATTTTCTAGCTAGTTATTATTTTATTTAAATAAAGTTTAATTTTCTGTTCAAATTGCCTATTTAACAAGTAAGTCAAAATGTTTAGATGCTTTGCAAAACTATTTTTATTATTGTTGCATAGTTTAATTGTACGTTGAATTAAGTTGCGAATAATATAGATATTGAGCATTTTGATATCTTCACCCTCGGGCGTACTTTTAAAATAACCCGCGAAAAAAAATTGCTATAATTGTTTTAAACGACGTTTTGAGAAAAAACATACTTTGGGTATGGTATAATGTGTCTAATGTTACTAGGAAGTAGGCAACATCATGATAGATACATTCAGGGTGATCTCTGTGTAAGTCGAAAACATAAACTTTATTATCTTGAATATTGATATTTTGTAAGCCGAAATCACCGTGCACAAGCGATTGAGGCAGGGAAATGTTTTCAAGATTTTTAATACCGCAGATATTTGTTCAATAATCGTTGAGCTTATAGAACTCAGTAAATTTCAATTATTATCCTTTGATAATAACGCAGAGATCGAAAATTCAATATTTGATTGTACTATGATGTTAGTAGGAAATTGATTTTGATTATGGAAGGTTTGCAACCAAAGTCCTGTCGACTTTATATGTCGTGTAGTAAACTAAGAATTTTGGTATAACTATCGTGTAGGTTGATCATTTAATTTATCTTTTGGTGAAGATGAAGTTGTATCATGCTAAGTAGTTTAATAGCTAGTTATTTCAATGTGTATTCTATTGATGTACCTCGGATGTTTGATAATAAAACAACCAAATTATTGACGTGTTTTTATAGTTGTATATTTAATCTCAATACAAAGGCTAGGGTATTTATATGTCCTTTATTGTGGTCTTTAGGGAGTCATTAGACTTGGACTGACGTCAAAAACTACTCTGATTTTAACTCGATAGGGTTAACTACATGATTTCTATTTTCAGTTTAAAGTGGGATAACGATAGTGTTTTTTTTATATAGCAATCTAAATAAATTATTGCTGCGGGCATTTATAATAAGCTTTTCAGCTCTATTGTTTTCAGGGTGCTTTAATTCGAATGAATCAGACACTGTTGAACCTATAGTCCCTGTTGTGCCAATAAACCCTGTAGATCCTGAGCCAATAGACCCTGTAGATCCTGAGCCAATAGACCCTGTAGATCCTGAGCCAATAGACCCTGTAGATCCTGAGCCAATAGACCCTGCAGATCCTGAGCCAATAGGCCCTGTTGTGCCGGGCGAAGAAAATAATGATCAGCCCATAATTGAAAACTCAATTATTTTCACCAAGAGTCAAGAAGAGTGGCCTACCATACCTACAAGCCACCCAAGATTGTTATTTACCAGTGAAGCTAATTTACAGCGTGCTCGTACTTGGTATACAACTAATCAATTTACTCCAAGCATAAAAAAACACGAAGAACTTGCATTACATTATCTTCTTTCAGGAGAGGTAACTAGTGCACGTACGGCAATTGATTGGTTGATGGCGTTTGACCCTAGTGTTTATTCTGAGGCAACGCAAAGCGATCATGCTAGGTGGTCAGGAGAAAAAGCAATACTTATTTTTGATTGGTGTTATGACCAAATGACGATCGAAGAAAAGAAATTAATTATCACTCGATGGAATGAATTTATTACCTCTAGAAATAATCGTGTTTGGGGTGGGGTAGATATGCCCTTTAATAATTATTATTGGGGATTTCTGAGAAACAGCTTGGAATGGGGGATCACAACATTTCATGAAAATGATAAAGCCCAGTCTTTTATTGATAATGCGATTGAACTGAGATATAGAAATACATTTATACCTTTCGCGGCTGAAGGTGAGGGGCGTGGTGGGGTAGCAATTGAAGGAACTCAATATGGCCCATATATGATTAACTATCCGATGATCCCATTAGTATCGACTGCTAATTATGGTCTGAATTTATTTGACGAAACAAATTTTTATAAAGAGTTAATATATTATTTTATATATTCAACGACGCTAGGACCAACAAGTACTGATGGCGGAGCTCAAGATTATTATGTTCAATTTCCATTTTCAGATGATGAGTTTTATAGGACATCTCCAGAAAGAAATTTACATCAAAGCACTGTGATTGGTACACCAATGACTATATTGGCTGATCTTTTTTCAGGTACAATATTTGGAAAACATGCCCAGCAATATTTGGATAAATATAACCCGCCAGTAAGTTTGGCGATACAATCACTCTCAATTCAACAAGAATCAGAAAATTTCAACGCTCTTCCTTTAGATTACTACGCGCCAGGTATGGGGTATTTTTATACGAAAAATTCCTGGGAAAATGATGCTATGTTAATCAATTTACAATTAGGAGTAGCACCTCGAAAAGCTCACCATCATCTTGATTCTGGTTCTTTTCAATTATGGAGAAATGGGCGATGGTTAACTCGCGAGACAGTTTCATATTCGGAAACTATAATGGGCTGGAATAATACACAAACCAACTCTCCCGTAAGGAGTAGTATCGGACATAATACCATATTATTCGAAGGTCAGGGGCAAGCAAATGGGTATGAGGATGGTAAACCAGAAATAATAAGGTTAGAAAGTCAGAAAGATTTTTCATTCGCAGCAGTTGATTTATCTTTGGCTTATCGAGCTCATAACTCTAGTTATTTTTCATCTATTGATGAAGGCAAGCTAAGGGATGACAATCCCCATGTATCAAAAGTTATTCGTGAGTTTGTTTTTATTCGAGATCTTGAAGTGATGGTGATTTTTGACAGAATGGAGTCTGTAGCTTTTGATAGAAGCGATTTAATTGATCAATATATCAATCCTAAGGTTAATGATGCTAAAAATGTACGAAAAACCTTTTTGATTCATTTTGAAAGTGCTCCTGATATTGATGATGAAAACAATGTTGTTGAGGCTATCAATGGAGATCAGTCGTTACGGCTACAAACGCTTATTCCTGAAAATCCCATTTTTAGAGTGGTTGAAGAGGTAGGAAGTGGTGAATCTGGACAATATCGATTAGAAATTGATACGTCAGGAGAGGCTCAAAGTTATTTTATCAATATATTACACGGAAAAAATATTGGAGAGGAAAATGTAATTGCTCAAGTTTATGAGCATGCTGATGGTTTTTTTACAGTAAATCTTACTCATTCATCTGGGAAGGCCTCTATTGTCTTTAATAAAGGAATGGAATCTCAAGGAGGTAAAATAGGATTTTCAGAAGTTGGAGACCCGGAACTTGTTCCTTTTACCAATGAAGTTCAAGATATAAATGTGACTGAAAGTGGTCCTGTCTGGCAGTAAATTGCAATATAATCTCAATAAGCTCGGAAATTGTGAACGATAAAACTTAGCAATGTAACCTTAATAGTAATTTTTTAAGTCGAGATGATTTGGTGTGTGAAAAGTCATAAGGATAGCCAACGCTTCGCTCATAGTTATACGACAAGGGCATTTTCGCTTGATATTCTGTTTTTCCCATTGTGGAATAAATACGCGACAAAAGTCGTCGACATCACAAAATATTTCAACTAACTTATCCATGCCTGCTCCTTTCTTTCTTATATTTTTTGGTGGAAAAATCGGATCGTGGAACAGGAAATCAATTCAATTTTTTATTTCGAGTTGAGATTGTTTAAATAAAAATTAATTTTCTGTTCAAATTGCCTATTCAGTAAATAAGTCAAAATGGTTAGGTGCTTTGCAAAACGTTTCTTATTATTGTTGTATTGCTTAATTGTTCGTTGAATTAAGTTACGAATAATATAGATATTGAGCATTTTTATTTCATCGTTATCGGGTGTACCTTTAAAATAACCCGTTAAGAAATCTTGCTTTAATTGCTTTGAACGACGTTTAGAGAAAAAAACATGTTTTGGGTATGGGTTTAAGGTGTCTAATGTTACTAGAAAATAAGCAATATCATGATAGATACATTCAGCGTGGTCTCTCTGTAAGTCGAAAACATAAACTTTATTATCTTGAATATTGATATTTTGTAAGCCGAAATCACCGTGCACAAGTGATTGAGGCAGAGAAACGTTTTCAAGATTTTTTAATACTGCGGATGTTTGCTCGATAATCGTTGAACTTGTTGAAGATAGTAAATTTAAGTCATTTGCTTTTGATAGTAATTCAGAAATCGAATGTTCAATATCTGATTGCGCTACGGTAAGTGCTGGGAATCTATTTTGATGATGAAACGTTTGTAACCAGAGCCCTGATGACTTTATATGCTGTGCGAGTAGGGTTTTATTTTGGCTGGAGGTGACTATTGAATTGTTTTGTAAAAACCAATTTGAAAATCGCTCACCTTCACTAAATTCCATGATAAGGGCATTTTGCTCTTTAAGGTAATCTAAGCAATTTATAAAGCCCAGATTAGCATGCTTAATTTTAGGATTCTCCTGTAAGTGACGCATGTTTTTATATTCAATTTGGCCTTCGCAAAAATCATCAAAAATAGGGGCGAATTTAATTACTAATTTTTTAGTAATACCTTCACTTGAAACTTCTACCATATAAATAGGGTAAGTGGATGCTTCTAAAAAAGGTAATTGCTTAAAAGCAAGTTTGCGGTTAGCAAACTCAGGAAAGTAGTTTTGGGCGTTAGTGTGTAGCTGCGCTATAGTATTTTCAATATCAGACATATTTTTCAGCTTCTTCGATACAGGTCTTGATTGTTTTGCGGAAATATTTTCGTATTAAGGGGAAAAATAAAATATTTCGTAGTTTTTTTCGATACTTATCTTTTCTTATACCGCTGTAAAATGCGGTTAATTCCCACATTACGCATAAACGACAATATTCAAATTGCGCACGGTCACATGCTTCTTTTTGAATTGCTTGTTTTATCAAGTGGTTTTGTAAAACTTCAATTTTCGAATTTTGAACATTGGGGAAGTTTTTCAACCAGTTCAGTCCTACCCAAATACGAGCAAAATCCATAGCCGGTAAGCCATGCGCAATTGCGACAAAATCCAATGCGCGTAAGTCACCGTTTTGTGAACAGAGAAAATTCCATAATTTCGCATCACCATTTGACGTGACTAAAGCAGAATCCCATGCTGAGTTCTGTTGATAAAAGCCTGTAAGGATCGCCTTAGATTTAACTCCGAGATTGCTAGGCACGACTTGTTCTTCTATCGCTCTTTCAATATCAACAAAGGTGTTTTCTTTAAGGGCTGATAATGAGTATTCTGGCTGCAGCTCATCGAAATGGCTGTTTTGAAAAATAGCAAACCAGTCGACTAAATTGTCTATCGCTTGCAGCGCCATCGCCATATCTGCTTTATTTGCCCAAAGTGCCGTGAGCTTTTTCAGTAATGAATTTAAATCTTCCCCGATAAACTCTTCAGTAATAAAAGCATTATGCTGGGGAAAATACGCGATTGGATTGATAACGCCAACATTAGATGAGTTGATAAACTCATTAGACATTGTTGTTAATGCATGATGTTCAACTTCTGCTGTTTGTGCCGATTTTTGGTTTTTATAAATTTTAAAATAGTAATGGCATTCCACTTCTTTTTTTATGGTGAACCGATAAACAGATGTTTTCGGTCGGTCATGCCATAAGATCAAGCTTTCTGTCTTGAAGGTGTTTTCACCAAAGTGCTTTGCTAACAGTGTGCAAATTACTTTAGTATCCATAGGCGTAGCCATAAATAAATTATTCCTTGTGATGAAATCGCTAATAGTAGCAACCATATAATAAATCGAATTAAAGCAATATACTGATAATAATGTAAAGAGCGATCAAGCTTGCTAAAGATAATGAGCAGAGTATGCCAATATTCTTTTTTGAAATAACATCAATAATTTCAGGTACCTCTTTTAAAACTCTGCTAAATAATGCGCATGACAAGCCAATAAACACATACAATAATACTTCATAACTTCTTGATAAGAAAAATCCAGTACAAATAAAAGCAACCAACGAAAAAAATAGACACTTAGCGAGAAATATGTCGCTATGTAACTCAGGCGAGTCTGGGTAGTCCTCTTTATTGAGAGAAAGTATTCTCATCAACATAAATGCTGTTAATAATATTGTGGTTAACCAAAGAACATAACCGATAACGCCCAGTTCTGCCATAATAAGGACATAAGAGTTATGAGCCGTTAAAACATGATGGTCTCTAAATGATCCTTTACCAGTGCCTAATAATGGGTTCGATTTTATCATTTGCACGCCGGCATACCATGCTTCCACACGACCATATGCACTTGCTTCATTGGTATCTATCGTTCTAAATAAAGAGATCACCAAAAGAAGTATTGGGATAGAAAAGGCACCTAGTACTATGGTTTTAGTTTTACCAAATTTGAAGTAGAAATAAGTAAAAAGTAAACCTAATACACCCACCAATGTACCGCGAGAGTTGGTTAGGTAAATACCGAAAAGTAATGCAGCTATCATTAAAGTAAAAGTTATTTTTAATAATATATTTTTACTAACAGATTTCATATAAAACATAATGGGTATATTCATCGCGAAGAACATACCTAAATCATTTGGGTCATTGAATATACCTAAAAACCGAATACGCCCAAATTCACCCTCTCTCCCAAAAAGGCGAACACCTGACCATCCGATAGAGTCTGGTGATAATTTTTGAGATATTCCATGGTGAATCATCACTGCACACGCGACAGCGAATACAATAAAAATCCAATATTGTTTTTTAGGGGTATTCACAAGCCCAGCGTATAAAAGGAAGGGCAGTAGGCAATATATGAAAAATTCTTGAGCTTGTTTTACACCGCCACCTAGCCAGCCGTTCATCAGTCCAGATACGGGAATAATTAAGAACATAACTAGCAGAAACCAGCCTTGATAGCCCCAAATTTTGGGGCGTTGAAATATTAGATAGCCAGCGAATGCTATCATCAAAAAAAATCGAGCAATGGGGTATTGGTAGAAGAATTCTTCATATTCAGGAGACCATTCTTGCGGTCGAATAAATAATGCTATTGAATACAGGATCAAAAATAGGAAAGCCAAGTTCGAGTTGTGCTCTGTTTTTTCGGGAAACGTACGTGCCATTCTTTATTTAAATCCTTTTGGTTTGATCCATTGTGTGAGTGATTTTAATTTTTTAATGAGTACAAACTTTAACATTTCTATCAAATTCAAACATGATTTATTTAATAATGTTGTGTGATACATATTACAGGAGGCATTCGATAAGTTTGTTTTGTATGACGTTTTACTTTTACTTTTCATAAAGTCATAAACAGCAATGTTTTTATCAATACACTTTTCCATTAATAAAAAGTGGGACAAAAAACCTGGTGAAAGGTTAGGCTTGAACTGCGTATTGATACCACTTTGATAAAAATAACAGCTGTTATTAAACTCAATCGCGTAAATCGCCGCAACAGCGATATCTCCCGATTTCAGTACCCATAATTGTAACCAGTTCTTTTCAGCAGCGCGATGACAAAATTGTTGATGAAACCTCTTAAATTTATCTGAAACAAACGCCCCTGGCTTTCCTTGTTCAGTCCATCTTTTTATGTGTAGTTCGGTGAGTATGTGAAGCCCTTCATCAACATTTTTAGCTTGATTAAAGTGAATGAAATCTCCTTGTAGGGTGTTCATTAACTTTCGTTTATGGCGCAATAATCTTTTTAATAGGCTTTTATCACATTGCTGTTCAAAATCACTTTTTTGCGGAGGTAATTTCGCAAAATGTCTGATGCCACTTAAAGAGGTTTTCTGCCAATAAGCAGTTTTTAATTGCTCAATTAATAACTGGACGGTTGAATTAGGCAAGTAATGATTGAACGTGATTTCTATTTTGCCTTGGTAGCTTTGGATTATCTCATTGGCGATGATAGTTGATATTTTTTTTTGATTTTCATATGTGCAAATAATATCAAGGTATTCCGATGCCACTTCTTCTACTTCTTTTTCACCTGTGCCTATAAACCTTAATACTCTATTGTCTTGTAGGTAAAAAGGAATAATGGCAATTACAGCGGAATTTTCTTCAATGACTATAATGTTTAAGGAGTCATTATTATTCGCATAATGCTGCCACCAACCATTTAACCATGACCAACTGAGAAAAAAACTCAAATGAGAACAGTTTGATAATAGTTGCTCCCAAACGGGCATTAGTAAATCAAATTCGACTTTTGTATTGATTTTATTAATTTTTATAGACATTTTGCTTCAAAATAAATGATAATTATTGGTATAGTCATTTAAGTAATGTGTAATGAATGTGTTAACTTGTTGTAAGTGGACTAATTTGTCACATAAATTGTTAAAAAACTAGAGCTGAAGGTGTTTTTATATGGGTAGTTGCGATGTTATTCACTTAGTGAGTTCACTTAAAATTGGTGGGGCTGAAAGATTTGTTATCGATCTTGCTATTGAGCAGAAGCGCTTAGGGATGTCTGTTGCCATTTTAAGTTTTTCACCCTCAAGTGACCCATTAGTTGACATTGTTAAAGCTGCAGATATTCCGGTTTATTTTATTCATAAACGGTGGTGGAATAAAACCTTCACCCTGAAACGCCAGTTAGAAGAACATACTCACGTTCATTGTCATTCAGTGCCCGTAATGCAATGTATTTTTCTGGTATTACCATTTTTAAAGAATACTAAATTTATTTATACCAGACATGGTGAACGCATACTAAACCATAGAGTTTTTGGCTCGATTCATAAATTTGCTCGGCCGTTTGTTGATGTGGTTACGTTTGTCTCTGACGGGGCGAAAGAGACGTTTCTTACTGCTACACAATGGTTAAATAAGCCCATGCGTATAGTAGAGAACGGTGTTAATCCTGATTTATTTAAACAAGTTAAATTGCCTGAGAATAACATTGTAAGGTTTGGTACTGTCGGCCGTATGATCCCCTTAAAAGCACAACATCATTTGCTTGAAGCCGCTAATGGGTTATCGCCACAACAGAAAAGCCAGTGTGAATTACACTTTATTGGTGACGGACCGTCAAAATCAAGTGTAGAAGCAATTGCTAGGGAGCATGTTACTGATTTAAATTATACCTTTCATGGAACGCTATTAGACCGGGAGACTATTTTTAATCAATTTGATGTCTTGGTGGTTAATTCAGAAACTGAAGGGCTATCCATTGCTGTTATTGAAGCAATGGCTTATGGTATTCCTGTTATTGCGACTAATGTTGGAGGGAACCCTCGTTTAATTATTAATGATCAAACAGGCTGGTTATATCCTTATGCCGATATTGCATCATTAACCGAGATAATGTCGAGCATTATTGATACTAGAAAAATCATCAGTGAGCTTAGCAACAACGCTCGTCATCATATTGAGGAAAATTTTTCCATCAAAAAAGCATGTGAAATTTACAATGAACTTTATAACTTTCAGACAAAATAAAATAGTAATGCAATGTGGGTTTTTAGAGTTTTATGATAACTAAAAAAGCGACGTTCTTAGCGCGTTTAGCCACATTTTTCCTATTTCTGTTTTATGGTTTTAATGCCATAATTGTTGTGTGCCTTTTGGTTCCTTGGTTTATGAGTTGGGGGATTATAGAAGATCCGTTATTGTTCATGCCGCGCTGGCTTGTATTTTTTTTGTTAGTGCCGGTTATCACCTTCAATGCCAAGTTATTGCTTGAGCATAAATACACCTTTTTCCCTACTTTGCTCTTCACAGTATTATTTTACTTAGGCTTTCAGCTGCCTATTTTTTTGATTAATAATGAAAGTGCATCAAGCCATCTTAGGATTATGTCGGTAAATTTAGGTGGAATTACCAATAACAAACATAAAATAACAGCCCAAATAAAATATGGGAAAGCGTCAATTATCGCTTTTCAAGAAACATCTAAAGATGAAGTGATAGAAATTACCCCCGAACATTGGAATGTGATTTGTAATAACCATCAATGCGTTGCCAGCGAGTTTGAACTTGAAGTGATAAGCAGTCAGAACCGCAGAATATTTGATGGCTGGGGAACGGTTTACACGCTGTATAAAGTGACTATTGAGGGAAAAGATATTTATACGATAAATGTTCACCTTGAAACACCACGAAAAGGCTTTGAAGAAATAAGTATGCGAACCTTAAATTTTAAGTCAATGGCTGAGTTTTTTGAACTACGTTTTTTAGAAGCTCAATTGGTGAGTAATCGAGTGGCTATTTTTGCTCCTTTGATTATTATGGGCGACTTTAATATGCCAGTTGAAAGCTCAATTTATCGTGACAGCTTTAGTCAATACACTAATACTTTTAATTATGCGGGATTTGGTTTTGGTCATACTAAATTTACGCGATTACATGGTATTAGGATTGACCATATTTTGATCGATGACCATTTTATAACTACAGATGCATGGGTTGGTGGAGATGTTGGCAGTGATCATCGACCTATTTATGCTGATATCATTTTCAAAAATTGATAAAATTAATGATCAATAGCGCCAATGCTGGGGAGTATCAATCTGATTTTACCATTTAAATCCATATTATATTCTTTAATACTCAAGGCATTTTGTTTAAGCGGACTATTTTTTGTAGGAGTAAAATTCTTTAAGTTAACCTTAAATAGCTCGGCGATACTATCAACTTTTATACTGTGCCTATCATTTTCTGTTACTGAAACCCAAGAACTGAAAGTACTTATATTTTTACCATCATCTAAGGTGAACTTTGAAGAGAGCGCATTATAATCACTATTAAAATGCTCAAGTGATGTATTGTCTATACTAATGGCGCCCTTATTTTTGTGATAAGAAACACATACATTATTAAGAAAACTGTTGTGGCTAGATTTTTTGAATAATGCACACCATCGTCCATTGTCAGGCATGATAACAGTGTTGTGAATTATTTGATTAAACGAGGAGCCTTCTCCGCCATCATCTTGGTATATTGCAATTCCTGTTGCCGTATTATTGTAGAGTAAGTTATTGAATATATGGCTATATTGCACGCCATCCAAATTTATTGCAGCGCCACCTTTTGTCCCATTATTGTAGACAGTATTATTATAAATTTTTGCGTGGCTGATAATACCTGTGCCACCCATATGTCGGTCACCGTTTAATTGAATTCCTGAACGCTGATTGTTATGTACTGAATTGTTATTTATGACAATACCTTCACTGGTGTTTGAAACATAAATGCCGTGCTGTTGCCCAGAATAGGCCGTGATATTATTACTAATGGTGAGTTTGCTACAAAAGCCAGTAAAAACTCCCCACACTTTATTATGGGTAAGTAGATTACTTTCTAAGGTGATATTTTTACAATTAACCGCACTGATCCCCGCTCGCTGTGCATTCCGTATTTCGAACCCTTGTATAGTTATATAATTCGCATTGAGAATTTTAATTCCGTCTTTATTTTTACTTATTTTGCTAGCATCAATTTTTGCATTATCGGCAATAAAGACGATTTCGTTGTTAATTTTACCACTTCTTTTTATGCTAAAGGGCTGATATATTCCTGCCGCAACTTTAGTGACACTACCTGGTTGAGCAAGGTTTGCAGCATGTTGAAGTGTTTTCCACGGCTGATGTATAGAGCCACTATGTAAATCGTTGCCAAACGGAGAAACATAGAATGTTGAAGCGTTCACTGTACTCAAGCTTAAAAGAGTATTTACGAAAGTGACGATAACGAAAAATCGGAATAAAAAATTCATTGTGTTTTATTGAAATTAAATGCCATGATAGTCAATGTAGCATTTAATTTACGTGGTTTAAACGTCAGTTAAAGTTTGCATTACTCATTCACTATATAAGGAGTGTTCAATGTCTCAAAAGCAAGTAACCGTTATTATTTCACCGAGAGACAGGTATAGCGGATTAGCCGATTGTATTGAGAATCTTTATGCCCACACTGACGAAAATGATTTCGATCTTGTTATTTTAGATTTGGGGTACCCTAAAGCTGAAATAGTCCAAGCGGCGTTAAAAATAGCAAAAAGGTCTAATGCTAAAATCGTTTCATACGGTTTAATGATCCCCATGGAAGGTTTGAGAAATATTCAACCCGACATTACAACGCCATACACCTTTTTGCTTGATAACGACTCTAGAGTGTCGAAAGGATGGCTTATACCTTTGCTTGAAACCGCTAAGTCCACTAAGGCGGCTGTAGTTTCTCCGTTAATATTAGAAACAGCTGGCGTTGACGGAGATTACACTAGAAACCATGTATATAGAGTTGAAATTCGAGTGGTTGACGTTGAAAATACCCCTTATTTAATTGAACATAAAACTCATCGCAGAGCGCTACTTGAAAATATTCCCAAAGAAACGGCGTTAACGCAAGCATTTGAATTACATGGTGTACTATTTCGCACTGATGCCTTTCAAACAATTGAACTCCCGCAAATGTCGATCAGAGAACATTTGGATATTGGAATGCAACTTAAAGTTAAAGGAGAGTTACTTTATGCAGAACCACGATCTATTATTTATTTTGATAATCTTGGCACTCGTGCTCAATTAAAAGATCTTCAATTTTTTAATTATCGGTGGAACTATAAAATTGGAAAGTACTCCCATGATCTGTTTGAAAGGCGTTGGGGTTATAAATGGTATGCGGAGCAGTCAGTGTATTTTTGGTGTATGAGGCGCAGAATATACATGTTACTTCGTTGGTTGCATATTCCTATTGCCATTGCCGGTATTATAGATCGAGTGGTAAGTGGGATAAAAAGAAGGTTATTTCCGATTTGGGATCCACTTAAAAATCCAATAGAATCGTCTTCTTTGCTTTACGATGAAACAACTACAAATACCCCTGTTCAAGTTAGTCATGATATTAAGCTTTAATAATTACCTAATATCAAGTAATTAGAATTGAGGTATTGACTGATAAAGCTCATCACAATTAGCCTCACAAGGGATAAACAACCAATGTAATTGAGTTTGTTTAATACCTAAGGCGGCCTTCTTCAATCGGTTTAATTTAAATTTCCCAACGTTAGCACTCTGCTGATCATCTATTACATATTGGGTAAATAATACCGCTCGATGTTGCTGATGAGCAAGCGAGTGAACCTGCCACGTGCCAACGATATTTTCATCTAATGCCCGCCAGTCCTCTGGAATCAATTGGTTTTCATAAAATGTTGGTTTTGCATCTAAGCTATTGCCATCAAAAGAATAAACTAAATAATTACCTTTGCCGCTGACGCTAACTTCTTCAATATCACTAAAAAGGGGAATAATAGGTTGAACAGCGCTACTAAGCTCAGTTGGTGTTGCTGTTTTTGTTGATTGTTGCCATGAATTTAATGTCGTTGAAGATAAACTGATAATAATGATTACCAATAAGGTATTAGTCAATGCAGGCTTTGAAGGTAGTGGTTTTTTTAAGGAGGCGGTTACCGGTGAATTTTCTTCTGTATGAGATAACTTTCCTGCTAAAAAGAACATTACTAGCATAAAAGGTATATATAAAAACCAACCAAAATTATTATGATCATTCATCAGGCTGCTGGTCATCTCTGTTTGATGACCAATAATGATAAGTATTGAAATCCTTAACCAGTTGGTAATTAATGCGCCAAGAATGGCAAAAGAAATTAAAAACATCGCATTAAGTGACGATTTTATATGCAAATATACATATAAACTACTTATAGCAAGTGACACCAATAAATAGCGCAAACCACTACAGCCACCCGCAATTTCAAAAACCCCAGAAGGGATATGTATAAACTGCTGTTCAACATAAACCGGAATGCCAGTAAAACTCATCATAAAAGTTACCGCATCAATTGATAATTTTTGAAGATGCGGAGTAAAAATAGCCCAAATAGGTAATAAGAAAATTAAATAACAGATAGGGAATAACAGGTTTATATTGACTCGGAATATAAGGCTCAGAGTACAAATATTTAATAATAAAAATGAAAGCCAATATGCCAAACTAATTTGTGCACTTGCGCTAATAAAGAAAAGGTAGCTACTGCAAAGTAATAATAAAACCATTGGCCAAGATATTTTTTGGCGATAGAGTAGGCTCTTTGAATTTACACAAGAAAATAATAATACAATGCTGATAACTAATATTAATGGTGCATGAGAATATGTTCCATCGTCAAAACTATAACGCCAAATTGAATCTACAATGGCAAAATTAGCCAAGCCGATTAAAGCTATAGCAAATAAAGCGACATAAAAAGGCAAATAGTATTTAGAGAGTAGTGCCTCAACTTTTAATTGCTTAAGCAAAGATTATCCTTTTCTAAGAAAAACTTTTATTGTTTTAACTATAATTTACTGATTCTACGCATGTAGAAGAATTGCGTCTAGAAGTATTTTTAAGGATGAGAGTATAATTTAGAGTGGTTTTTGGCACTAAACTTAATATTAAATTTAGTGTAAAAAAAACCGACGCGATGCGTCGGTTTTTTAAATATAAACTTGTTATTAAACGTTACGTTTTCTTCTGCCAGCAAAAGCTGTAGCAATTAAACCTAAACCAAATAAAGCAATAGTAGTAGGCTCTGGAACACGTATTTTAAACTCAGCTTGTAGAACATTGGCTTGTTTTTCTTTAGTAACAAAACCAAAACAGCTTTCACTTTCAGCACATTGGTAACCATTTGGTAAAACAGTTAAACCAGATAAGCGTGTTGTAATATAATAAACTGTATTATCCCAATTGGCATCACCTGTAGATAAGTAGAAAGGAACAGTGAATTCTATAAAGTCAGGACCAACAACTGGTGTTAAGCCTAATCCAGCCAAGCCTGTTATCTCGAAGATGTCACCACAACCATTAATATTATCACCTTGTTTATTGGCTTCACCATTTGCACAAGGGTTATCATTGTTTGGTGTTTCATAAAATTTTATGCCAAACGCTAATTGTGGAGCAAAGTTTGCACTTGGAATCATATCGTCATACAACCAGGCTGAAGGCGTTAACGTCAACGCGTCTAAAATGAAAGCAGATTGCAACGAATCTGAGTCTCCATCTAGGGTATAGTTATTATGCGTGATACTTGTACCGTCAGCAAAATCACCACCAGAAATTAAACTTCCACCCGCTCCAACAACAGCACTGTCTATATCCAAACTACTTTGAAGACCGCCTGGATTGTCAGGCAAATAAGGTGTTCCCCATGCCAAATTGGTAGGTAATGAAGTGTCATCGCCATCTACATCATTATCGAGATCTGAATCAATAATGTTTGTGCTTCCAGATGCTGAATCGCCAGAAGCAGTAAGCGTACCATCTGCGTTACCTTCACCAACCCAAGCTAAAAAACCTGCTTGGTTATCATAACCCCATTCCGTTACAATACCGGCACTTGCTGTAGTTGTTATTGTGGCTGCCAATAGTGCACCCACTAATTTAATCTTGTTATTCATGAGTTTCCCTTTTTCATCTTAGTTAATATCTTGACATACTGGTATAAAGCACTTTACATGCCAATGTTGTTTTTTTGTTATTATACAGAGGGTTAACAAAGGTGGTGGAACGCTTGAATACATATGTGTAAAGTTTTCTGACATCTTAATCGCTTTGCTTTTGAGAAGGCAGGTCTATATAGGTGAAGATTTACTAAGCCACAATCAAAGAGGGTGACTTAGCTATTATTATAGGTAGAGAAAGTAGTGATACTTACATCTCTTTCAGTTCATCGGCCCACTTTTCTTTATCTGAATCGGTTAATTGCGCTATCAAAGAGTCTGCTAGAGATTGATTATTATTCGCTTTATAAGCTTGAGCCAAGTGAATAATTATTTCAGCACTTTTAGGTGATATTTTATTCGCAGAACTTAAAACCTCTATCGCTTTATGCAATTCATTCTTACCTAGTAAGATAATTCCTAAGGTATCTAACACTTGAGGGTGCTCAGGTGCCAATGTTTGCGCTTGTGATGCATATTGGAATGCCAGGTCTAAATTATTATCTTTAAATAACATCCATGCTAAATTATTCAGCGCAACCAAATCATTAGGATTAGTCGATACCACTTGTTTGTAATGTTGAATAGCATTTTTGGGTGATTCTGAAATATATAATTTCGCTAAAAATTTGCGAAAGATATCATTTTGGGGTGTTTTAACTAACTCAGCTTCAAGAAATTTAATCGCTGATGCAGTGTCATTTAAGTTTTTATACGCGGTAGCTAAGTATAACCCTGTGTAGATATTATTCTTTTGCTCAAATGATTTTTTTAAGTATTGTGCTGCCAGGCTATGCTCTTGTTTAGCTAATGATATTTGACCTTGAATACGTAAAACAAAAGCATCATCAGGTTTTATTTGCGCTAGATAGCGTATTTTAATATTAGCTTGCTCAAGCTGTTTTGTTAATAAGAGAAAGTAACTTTCAAAAGATAACAACTGAAAGTCTTTTGATAAGCTCGCTTTAGTTAACGCTGTTTGGCTGACTTTTAACGCATCCTTATAATTTTTTTGTTTATCAAGTAATTCAATGTGCAAAGTATATGCTTTAGCATTTTTAGGTTGAGCATTTTGCCACGCGGTAAAAAGCGACTCTATTTTGTCAAATTTCTTTTGAGTTAAGTAGTTATTGCCCAAAGTCAAAAAATAAACGACAGGTAAGCTTTCATAATTCGTTAATGCTTCTAGGGTGCTATTCGCATCATCGTGTTGTTTTTCTATATTAAGTTTCCTCGACAAGATTATTCGAGGCCAAACAGCATCAGGAGAGTTTTTAATTAGTTTTGATAGTTTATTCTTTAACTCGCCTTCTGTTTTAAGCTTCATGGCATTTCTTATCAGCAAGCGATATGCCGGTGAATATTCTGGGTCGATGGCGATAATTTTGTCTAAAAATTCAGTTGAGGCTTGGTAATTTTTTTGTTCAACTTCAATCACAGCAAGATTAAATAGCGGGGTTACATTTTTTGCATCAACCACAGACGCTTGATTAAAATATCTCTTTGCTAAATCAAGATCTGCGGCTTTGATAGCTATATTTCCTCGTAATAGTAACGCATATATATTATCAGGTTGCTTAGCCAACCAAGTTTCAGAAATTTCAGTAGCTTTGCCTAACTCACCTTGCTTTAAATAAGTCATGGCTAACGTGACATTCGCTTCTTTTAATTCAGGGTCTAAAATAATTGCTTTTTGTAAATCTTCAATACCAGTTTGATCGGTACTTAGTAGCTTAAAAATACCTTGTTGGGTTTTTATTTCAGCACTATCAGGTGAAATTTTAACGGCACGTTTAAACAGTTCATTAGCCTCTTGAAAATCACCTTGTTGCGCTAAACTTCTACCTATATTTGCAAATAATTCTGCATTTTCAACATCTTGATTGTCAATGTTCGCTAATGTTTGGCTGAGTTCATCGGTATAGCCTAACTTTAATTGCAGTACTGCTAGTACTTGCTGAATTTTATGAGTGGTCGGTAAATCATCGGCAATGGCATTGAGTTGGTAATAAGCTTGTTCATCATTGCCAAGATAGTAATCACTTAAGCCTGAAATAATTTGTGCTAAACCATTATTGGTTGACGTTAATACGCTGTTGGCAAACTGTTTTGCTACTTCATATTTTTTATCGACTAAAGCCAATTGTGCGGCGAGTAAATTAATTGTTGGATGTTGATCTGTGATCAGTAATAGTTCATCTATAAGGATTTGTGCTTGTGGAAATTTATCAGCTCTAATTAAGTTATGCGCGACTAAGGCCTTAACCATTAAACTATTTGGCTTCAATTTCAAGTAATCGGAATAAGTTTCTGCTGCCAACTCAAATGCTTCCATTTTACTTTCAATACTGCCTTTAAGTAATAAGGCTTCGGGTAAAATAGGCGTTTGGTTGATTACTTTTTCAAGTAAAGCTAGAGCCTGCGTTGACTCTGTTTGGTATTCTGCAATTAGTGCTAGGCTCAAAAGACTGTATGATGAGTTGCTATCAATTATATTGCTTTGATCAACATGTTCTTTGGCCTTATCTAAATTCTCAAGACTCAAATACGTTCTAGCGACCATGAAGTGAGCAAGTATTTTATCGTCGTTACTTTCAAATGATGATGGGTCTAAGGTGCTAATGACTTCATCAAATTCATTTTTTGCCAATAAGTTTCGAGCAATAAGTAAAGTCAGCTCTGGCGAGGTAAAACCTAACTCTACCGCTTTATTTAATTCTTTCTCAGCATTAAGGAAATCATCATTTTGGATGTAGGCTTTACCGAGTATGAAGCGAGCTTCACCATCAGTAGGATGTTCTTGGATAATATTTTTAACTAAAATAATGGCAGTAGAAATGTCTCCTGATTGCATGGACGAATTTGCATCGGATTTAAGCTCAACTGTTGTTTTAGTTTCTGAACAAGAAGCAATGGTTAAAATAAGTGAAAAACACAGTAGCGTTAGGTGACGATTTTTCATTAGAAATCCTTTTTAATAAAGCAGATAGCAAGAGTACTGCGGACTTTGTTATTTTTATTATGTTACTGCTTAGTCTACTTAGCCACAACCCTTTTAGCAATCTGAAACATTATTCTTGGCATCAAGCCAGCATTACCAAATGGACGCCATGTTTTTTTATATTTATTTCGGTAAGCATCAAAGTGTAAACCATAAGGTGCTGTGATTACTTCTCCGCGGCCAAGTAATATTTTAAGTGCATAAGTTTCTGCTATTCCCGCACAAAGATTAACCGCCATAGGCGTTGAAGGGCCTCGCTTTTCTTTAAAGTTAACTCGACTTTCATCTACTAAATAAGGACGTTGCAACATGGCAGGAGATAGGCCAATTAAAAATTGAATTAGTTGATCATCTTCAGTTTTTTTATCTTCAAAACGAAAATACTCTTCGTAAGTCATTTTCCCGGGCATAAAACATAAAAAAGCAGCTCCCATACCAAGTGGTGCAGCTGTAATGACAGGGATGTTTTTCTCATAGCACTTTTTAAAAACAGTTTTCCTAGCTTGTAGAGCAAAAAAATCAAGAGCATCTACATATAAATCAACCCCTTCAAGGAATTCATCAACGTTATGTTCAAAAATCCCTTCAGGGAAAGACTTTATTTTTGCATCAGGATTAATATCACGAGTCATACGATCCATAACGTCAACTTTCTGCTCTCCTAATGTTGACATAAAAGCACCTGATTGACGGTTGAAATTATGTACCTCAAAATCATCAAAATCTGAGATGTAAAAATTTTCGACACCTAATCTTGCAAGCGTAAGTAAATGTACACCACCTACTCCTCCAGCTCCTGCTATTGCTACCCGTTTATTTCGTAATATTTGTTGTTCTTCTTCGGTAACCCAACCAATGTTTCTTGAAAAAGCTTTTTCGTAGTTAAACATTTCATATTCCTTTTGGCTTATTTGTTACGCGAACAACAGTAAAAATAAAACTCTAATCTACAGGTGATATTATAAATATACACCTTAATCAATATATTAAGTAGAAGGTGCTTGTTTTTATTTCGTTTTAAAAGTAAGCACAATGCTTTATTATTATGATTTAGATATTCTTTTGCTAATGGAATGATAATGAAGCAAGCAAACTTAGTTAACCTACCTCTATCTCCTATTATTATGTGCGGTGGTAGTGGCACACGTTTATGGCCACTTTCCCGCTCGCAATTCCCAAAACAATTTTTATCTTTAGTAAATGAAACTAGCATGTTGCAAGATACAATGGGTCGTTTGCCTGCCGAACACCAAGCGCCGGTATTTATTTGTAATGAAGAACATCGATTTTTAGTAGCCGAGCAGGTTAAACAAGTAAAATGTTATGATGCAACTATTTTGCTTGAACCTCAGGGACGTAATACCGCACCTGCGGTGGCTCTTGCTGCTTTAAATGCACTTATCGAAAATAAAGAAACGTTATTATTAGTGTTAGCCGCAGATCATGTTATTAAAGACACGATTAAATTCCATCAAGCGGTTAGTGTTGCTGCTTTGTCTGCACAGCAAGGAAAGTTAGTGACCTTTGGCATAGTACCTACCCATGCAGAAACGGGTTATGGTTATATCAAACAAGGCAATGAAAAAGGTGATGGTACATATCAAGTTGCTAAATTTGTTGAAAAACCAAATAAAGAAACGGCTCAAGCCTATTTAGCCTCTGGCGAATACTTATGGAATAGCGGCATGTTTTTATTTAAAGCAAGCCGTTATATTGAAGAGCTTGAGAAATTTAGGCCTGATATTTTAGCTTCTTGCCAAGAAGCGATGACCAAAGTAGAAAAAGACTTAGATTTTATCCGCCCTGACCGTGAGGCCTTTTTACAGTGTGCAGATGAGTCTATTGATTATGCGGTAATGGAAAAAACCGCAGATGCTGTAGTTGTACCCCTTGATGCCGGCTGGAGTGATGTTGGCTCTTATTCTGCGCTTTGGGAAGTATGTCAGCAAGATGAACAACATAATGTGCTTAAAGGTGATGTTATAGCACATGACACCCATAATAGTTATATACATAGCCAGAACAAACTTATTGCAACCTTAGGTGTTGATAATTTAGTGATTATTGATACGCCTGATGCTGTTTTAATTGCCGATAAGGATAAAGTGCAAAATGTTAAAGAGATAGTTAATGAGCTAAAAGCAAAGCAACGTCCAGAAACAAAATTGCATCGTGAGGTTTACCGTCCTTGGGGTAAATATGACAGTGTTGATAGCGGCGAGCGTTTCCAAGTGAAACGTATCACTGTTAATCCCGGTGCTAAACTTTCTGTGCAAATGCACCATCATAGGGCCGAGCACTGGATTATCGTTTCAGGAACGGCAAAAGTTACCCTTGATGATGAAACAATTCTATTGAGTGAAAATCAGTCAACTTATATTCCAATAGGCGTTGTACATGCACTAGAAAATCCTGGCAAATTGCCTTTAGAAATGATTGAAGTACAGTCGGGAAGTTATTTAGGAGAAGATGATATTGTTCGTTTTGAAGATTGATACGGGCGAGCGAAATAATGACAAATTTAACATGCTTTAAAGTTTATGATATTCGTGGCAAGCTTGGTGAAGAGTTAAACACTGACATTGCCTATCGTATTGGACGTGCTTTTGCGCAGCATACTAAAGCAAAAAAAGTTGTTGTTGGTGGTGATGTGCGTTTAACCAGCGAAGAGTTGAAGTTAGCACTTGCTAACGGCTTAATGGATGGTGGCACTAATGTTATTGATTTAGGTCTATGCGGCACCGAGCATATTTATTTTGCCACGAGTTATTTAAAGTGCGATGGCGGAGTTGTTATTACGGCAAGTCATAATCCTATAGATTACAACGGTATGAAGTTGGTTCGAGAAAACTCTAAACCTATCAGTGGTGATACTGGTCTTTTTGATATTAAGGCCTTAGCCGAGCTTAATGAGTTTGCTGATGTCTCTGAAAAGGGTCAACTATCCACTTATGATATTAGCCAGGCCTATACCGAGCATCTGTTAACTTATATTGATGTTAAGAATTTTTCATTACCAGACTCTCCATCAGGTAAGCCATTAAAATTGGTTGTTAACGCAGGTAATGGCACGGCTGGCCCAGCACTAGATGTTATTGAATCGGTTTTTAAACAGTTACAAGTACCAGTAGAGTTTATTAAAGTACATCACCAAGCCGATGGTAATTTTCCTAATGGCATTCCTAACCCACTATTAGTGGAAAATAGAGCGGCCACTCGAGATGCGGTAATTGCGCATAATGCTGATATGGGCATTGCTTGGGATGGTGATTTTGATCGTTGTTTCTTATTTGACGAACAAGGACAATTTATTGAAGGATATTATATTGTCGGTTTATTAGCAGAGAATTTCTTAGCTAAATCTACTGATAATAAAGTCAAAAAAGATAAAATTATCCATGATCCACGCTTAACTTGGAATACTATCGATATTGTTGAACAGGCAGGTGGTCAGGCGATCCAAAGCAAAACTGGACATGCTTTTATTAAAGAGCGCATGCGTATTGAAGATGCTGTTTATGGCGGCGAAATGAGTGCACATCACTATTTCCGTGATTTTTTCTATTGTGACAGTGGCATGATCCCATGGTTATTAATTGCCGAATTAGTTTGTTTACGTAAGCAACCTTTGTCTAGTTTGGTTAAAGCTCGCATTGAGGCATACCCTTCATCGGGTGAAATTAATAATAAAATTGCCGATCCTAAAAAAGCTATTACTCGCGTATTTAGCTTTTATCACAATGATGCTCAAGTCATTGATGAAACTGATGGTATTAGTATGGAATTTGGTACTTGGCGTTTTAACCTGCGTAGTAGTAATACAGAGCCTGTGGTTAGATTGAATGTTGAGTCAAAAGGTAATGTAGAGTTAATGGAAGAGAAAACACAAGAAGTATTGGCGTTGTTATTACAATAGGCTTGGAAGTTAAGTCGTGAGTAAGAAAAGTACCGAGTAACGAAACAGGAAAGTTAAATGAATCTTTTAAAATCAATAGTATGTGCAAGCATTGTTTTGATGATATTTGCTTGTAGCAACAATGAATCAGCGCAATCATATATTAGCAAAGCTGAAAGCTTGATCGTTGAAAAACAAAATAGTGCAGCGATTATCTCGTTAAAGAATGCACTTAAAGTTGACGCTGAAAATGCACAAGCGAGATTTCTATTAGGTCAACTATATTTAAGCGAAGGTGATGCACAAAAAGCAATAAAGGAGTTAGAACGAGCCAATAAAATAAAGTTCAATCCAGATAGAATAGTTCCTTTGTTAGCTCGAGCATATATGTTGGCGGAATATGATGAGGACATTTTATCGCTTGCTTCTCAAGAGAATTTTTTATCAGCAACGAATACTCAATACCTTGCATATAAAACAATGGCTTCATTGCGAACAAAAAATAAGAAGCTTGCAGAAGAAACTGTTGATGTAGCGTTTTCTGTTTCCGATAGCGACGGTTATAGTATGCTGGCGAGTGCATATTTAGAGTTTTCCAAACAAAATATTCCTCATGCAAGTACATTGGTTGAACGTATTTTAACGGCCACACCAAACAATGCTGATGCTCTTATGCTACAAGGACAAATAGCTACGACAGATAAGAATTATCCTTTAGCGGTTGATAGCTTTAAGCAATATCTGACACTGCAGCCAAAATCAGGAAGAGTGCAACTGTTTATTGCTGATGCATTAATGAAAAATGGTCAATATGAAGAAGCGGAAAAAATTGCTGATGCGATATTGGCTAAAGTGCCAACTCAGCCTTTTTTGCAATACATTAAAGCGATGGCGCGTTTTGAAAATAAAGATTACCAAGCCGCAAGTAGCCACGCTAGTCAATCTTTAAACTCAGGTTTTAACTCTTTTAGTTTGAAATTAGTTGCTGGTGCAAGTGCGTTTTATTTACAAAACTATGAGCAAAGTAACCACCATTTAAAAGGGCTAATTCCATACATTTCTATAGACCACCCTGCCAGAAGAATGCTTGCAATAAGTCAATTAAAGCTAGGTTTGATTGATGATATTGGCGAAACATTAACGGGGTATGACTCAACAAATAAAGAAAATTCCCAGTTTTTATCAACATTAAGTTATGAATTATTAGAAGTTGGTGCCTTTGATAAAGCGCAAGAAATGGCAAGCTATGCTTCTAGTTCAAGTGGAATGACTGCTGAGCAAACGGCAAGAGCTGGCGTGTTAAAGTTGATGATGAACGACCCTTCGGGCATTGAAAATTTAGAATTAGCATTACAACAAAACCCTGAATTAATTTCCGCAGAGCTTGCATTAGCTTTTGCATCAATTAAATCAGGAGATTTATTTCGGGCAACTGCAATAGCTGATAAATGGTTGAAAGAATACCCAAATAAAGCGGGTGGTTACAACCTACAAGCAACAATTTTTCTTAAAAAGAATGAGTTGGGGCAAGGTAGAGCTGCATTAGAGAAAAGTCTAAAATTAGAGCCTAATAATGTTTATGCTTTGACTCAACTGGTGAAGCTTGCATATCATCAGAAAGAAACAGAACGAGCAGTATTATTAACCGAGCAAGCACTAAAATCTCATCCAAACCATATTGAAGTACTTCGCCAGTACTTTGAGTTTCATAAAGATGAAGCAGGATTGAAAATAATAACCGAGGCTCAGCAAAGCAATGCTAATAATATACAATATGGCATATTATTAGCTGAAGCATTAATGAATTTAGAACAATTTAAGCAAGCGAGTTCTGTATTAGATGGCTATCAATTAAATATTAAAACACCAAAACGCTATTGGCAGTTATCACTTGCTGCTAATGCTAAGCAAGCTGAAGGCAAAGATACATTCTTAATTTTAAATAAATGGCATAAGACTAACCCTTACCATATTGAGCCTGTCTTTTTATTAGTCAAATATTGGATGGGTCAAAAATCACCAGATAGAGCCTTGAATGTTCTAGATGATGCTTTTAAAAAACATCCAAATAATTTGATGCTTCATTTAGTAAAAATGCAGGTTTTACTAAATAACAATCGCACAAGTGATGCTAAATTATTACTTGAACAGTTAAATACATTTGATATCAATGAAAACTTGCTTGCAGGTATTGAAGGGCGAATTCTTTTACTAGATAAGGAGTTTGCTGGCGCTGTACCTAAATTAAAGCAACAGTATCAAGCCAAGCCTACTAGCAACAATGCAACTTATCTTGCTTTTGCTCTGGAAGCAAATAATCAAAAAGCAGAAGCGATAAAATTACTTGAGCAGCACTCTGATAAGAGCAAAATAGATAATAATATTAACCCAAGAATTAGCTTAAGCTTGGCGAATATGTATTTAGCTGAGCATCAAGATAAAGCCATTGTTGAATATGAACGACTTATGAACGTTATACCTAATAACGTGGTGGCGTTAAATAATTTATCCTGGCTTTATATGGACCAAGGGAAATTTGCTCAAGCGCTACAATACTCTACACAAGCATATAGCCTGACAACTAAAATACCCAACGTAGTCGATACATATGCTCAAGCTTTATTGAAGTCTGACAAGAAAGTCGAAGCATTAGTTAAAGCACAGGAAGCTTATAAATTATCTAAAGGCAAAGATATTGATATTGCTTTGAATCTTGCCGAGGCATTGTTAGCTAATAACAAGAACAAAGAGGCTAAGCTTATTTTAAATGATATAAATGCCGTAACAGTAAAGCAGAAAGAGAAAAAGCAGAGGTTGTTGAAATAAGCCCTAATCAATATGTAAGGGGTAATTTATTGCCCCTTCTTTTGTCAGAATAAATTCTAACCTACAGTGTTTTATATCAATTTCAAGCTATCAATTTGATCACAAATATCATGTTCAATAGCTTTATATAAATTTTTAAAGCCCGGAGATAGGTTTGAAAGGAAGATTTCAGGATTGATATAGTACGGAGCTCTTAATCCATGGTATTCAATGGGGTCTCCAAGGGGTTGAAATTTAATACCAACAAAGCTCATGCTTCGGGCTAATCTTGGCTCCATCATCACGTAAACATGTCTTATGCCAGTATCTATCGCCATAGTTGCTGCGGCCATGTATAAACCAATAGCGATGAATGGGAAGCAACGTAACTCAACTTCAGAGTAACTTGCTTCTTGAATAACACCAGTACCAGAGCCTTTGAATTTATCAGTTTGACGACGTCTAAAGTCAGATTTTACCGCTAATCGTGAAATTTCAGCGATCTCTGCTCGATTAAAGCGCTTAGGGTGTAATTCTTCATTAGTTATTGAATTAAGACAAAACTTCTCTATAGGTAAAAATTGACCTTCTTGTTGAATTCTCACTACGCGGACACAGCTAGTGTATGTATTTGAGGGTTTGTGCTTAATTAGAGAGAAAATGGATTGTTCATCAAACTCATCTTTTTCTTGTCCGCCTTCTTTTACATCTTCAAAAGCTAATTCTTCACAATAAACATTATGACGTATTTTGAATGCTTCTTCTTTTAATGAATTATTAACAGCAACTTGTGGTTCTAAAAACTGGGTAAAATGCTCAGCAATATTGTATGCATCATGACTCACTTTCATCGAGGCAATTTTTTTTGTTATATCGCCAATAATAGGAGTATTTAGCAGACGTTTATTCCAGTTCATTTGATTTCCAAGTTATCATGTTGATACTAGTGCGAACATATAACCAATATAAACAAATATTTAGCCAATGTTAACTAAATAAGCAGTAATAAAATAGTATAACCCATATTCAATCTATCAGAGGGCCTAGAAACTCGCATATTCAGCCAGAGCGAGTATATTTAAAAGTATAGCTTAATTTGCCATATTTTCTTTGGCTTTAAACAAAGGTTCTTTAATAGATGCAGTTTTGGTCTTAATGGGTATTATCTCTAAAGCTGTTTGATAGCCGATATCAAAAAGGGCGTTTTTTTGTGATTCTGACATTTTAAAGTCGACACCAGAGGATTCTCCGGTATTAATAACAATTGTGTTATGCCAAAAGTTCTCGTTGATGTATTCTCGAGAAATAGTGGTCATAAATGCTCTAATAAGTAAATTAATATAGTTGAAAATAGGAAATAGTCCCGAGGTTTTTATTTCGTCATATTCGTTTTCACTTCGCAAGCGAAAGCATATTATAGGCGTTCCTTGGTTGTCCCAATCCCTATGCAAGGCATCTTCAGATAATATGCTACCGTCAACCATAATGTGCTTTCCAAAAGTTTTAAAACTAAATACGAGAGGAATAGACATAGAAAAGCGCACAGCCTTCGATACTTTCATGTTGGGTGTTTTTTCTTTATTAAATATTACCGGTTTTCCATTGGTTACATCTGTAGCAACAATATGTAAATTTTTATTTAAATCACTAAAAGTTTTACCTTCTAATTGGCGATCAACCCATTTCTCAAAAATATCGCCAGAACTTAGACCTCCGTGGCGGATTAATTTAAGTAAGGAAAACTCTCTAAATTGATTATAATCAGTATCGAAAGCTATGCTTTTACTTTCCTCCAAAGATAAACCAGCGGCGTGAAAGCTCGCAACAATACTACCACCCGATACTCCTACTAAATTGTCAAAGGGAATAGCTAATTCTTCTAATGCTTTCATTACACCTAAGTGGGCTGGTAATCGAGTGCCTCCACCAGCAAATATAGGTACGATATTATTGTTCATTATTACCCTTTAAATAGTTCATAATAGTCATAAGTATGGACAATTGTAGAGATTTTGCGAATGTTCGATAATTAGTTTATTTCAGGTAAACTAAATAGTTCAATTATAAAACTCCTTTTATTTAAGGACAAAGGAAGCGCATGAAAACATTATACGGATTATTATTTGCTGTTTTAGTGATGTTCACCAATTTAGCTCAGGCAGAGTTTGTAGACATAGTAGCTAAAGTAAAGCCTTCAGTTGTTGGTATTGGTATTCACACGCCAACAAGTCGGCCCCAAAATATTTTACGTGGCACAGGTTTTGTTATTGGTGATGGACATTATGTGGTAACTAATGCGCATGTTTTACCAACTGAACTTGATGACACCTTACTGCAAAAAATGGCGGTATTTATCGGTTCCGGAAAAGAAGCTAAAGTTCGG